>UMDQ01009753.1_pt1 | contig 127348 bp, 75 predicted proteins | sample 1964531 | NCBI WGS metagenome assembly UMDQ01 (sample SAMEA4835998, study PRJEB28245) | human gut metagenome | biome: gut microbiome; material: fecal sample | place: Denmark | collected 2008
GTGACAGCGCAGCCTGCTTCTCACATCTCAATTCTCACATCTCAATTCTCCCTATTTTCATTCTCCCATCTCCCATCTTTTTCCGTTCCGCATAATATTGCACCGATCAGACCGTTATATATTAGTAAATCAGTTTTATATGCAATTTATTGATATTCGCCGTATTAAGGTTATATTGGTTATCTCTGCTGTTATTATAGCAGTAGCTTCTTTGTATTTTTCTCATCGGTTGGTAAAGGATCTTTCGATGGAAGAGCGACTTAAGATGGAGGTGTGGGCAGAAGCAATGCGTGCTTTCAGTGTTGCTGATGAGAATGTGGATCTTAATTTGGTTTTGAAAGTATTGAATGCCAATAATACGATTCCGGTGATTGTGTCCGATGCTGAAGGGAATATTCAGACTTATCGTAATATAGAGATTGCCTCTAATGATTCGGTTGCTTTTCTGTATAAACAGTTGGAGCGCTTTAAACAGAATGGAAGTGTGATCAGGATTAATTTATCATCCGGAAGTGATTATAATGATGTCTATTATCAGGATTCTTTGATGCTGACGCGTCTTTCCGTTTATCCTTATGTACAGTTAGGGGTCGTGCTTATTTTTGTTCTGGTAGCTATATTTGCTTTACTCAGTTCAAAGAAGGCCGAACAGAATAAAGTATGGGTTGGTCTGTCCAAAGAGACGGCTCATCAGTTGGGAACACCTATTTCTTCTCTGATGGCTTGGACGGAATTATTGAAGAGTGCATATCCTTCGGACAATTTGATTCCTTGCATGACTGAGGATGTCGCTCGTTTACAAATGATAGCCAATCGCTTTTCCAAGATCGGTTCTGCTCCGGAAATGGAGCAGGTAGATTTAGGGAAATTGTTAAAAGAAGTAACTGAATATATGGCGCGCCGCACTTCGAATAAAGTAGCGATTATTACCCATTTGCCTGAAAATGCTATTATTATTCCTTTGAATGCTTCACTGTTCGGCTGGGTAATAGAGAATTTGTGCAAGAATGCGATAGATGCCATGGATGGGGTTGGAAAAATAACAGTGTCCGTCATAGAGTCTGCTACTCGTTGGTCTATCGATGTGGAGGATACGGGGAAAGGAATTATTAAAAGTAAACATCAAACTATTTTTACACCTGGTTATACGACGAAAAAGAGAGGCTGGGGACTGGGATTGTCATTGGCCCGTAGAATTGTAGAAGAGTATCATTCAGGGCGTATTTTTGTAAAACAGTCGGAGCTAAATAAAGGTACAGTATTTAGAATAGAACTTAAAAAGTGAATATTTACTGATAATTTGTGTGTTATGAGGATTATTATTTGTATCTTTGTCGCCCGAATTCTGTCCATCTTTTTGTTCTTGTTGGGAAAATGAAAGATGAAGAACAGGATATTTAGGCTTTTTTTGTACCTTTGCAACAATTAAAAAAGTGAAGCTTTGGGAAAGTTTGATAAATACAAAATAGACTTGAAAGGAATGCAGTCGGATTCAGTGAAATATGAATTTGTACTGGATAATCTGTATTTCGCTCATATTGATGGCCCTGAGGTTCAGAAAGGTAAGGTTAACGTAGAGTTGACTGTAAAAAGAACATCTCGTGCTTTTGAATTGAGCTTCCAAACCGATGGAGTGGTATGGGTGCCTTGTGATCGTTGTTTGGATGAAATGGAGCAACCTGTAAGTTCTTCTGATAAACTGATGGTCAAGTTTGGCCATGAATATGCGGAAGAGGGTGACAACTTGATTGTGATTCCTGAAGAAGAAGGGGAGATCAATGTTGCATGGTTTATGTATGAATTTATAGCTCTGTCTATTCCGATGAAGCATGTGCATGCTCCTGGAAAATGTAATAAGACAATGACCAGCAAGCTAAGCAAGCATTTGAGAACGAATGCTGACGAAGATGGAGATGAGACGTTTGAAGCGGCCGGTGATGATATCGTAGTAGAAGAAGCCGAGGAACAAACAGATCCCCGATGGAATGAATTAAAAAAAATATTAGATAATAATTAAAGTTTAAAGAAAAATGGCACATCCTAAGAGAAGACAATCAAAAACAAGAACAGCGAAGAGAAGAACTCATGATAAAGCTGTGGCTCCGACATTGGCTATTTGCCCGAATTGTGGAGAATGGCATGTTTATCACACTGTATGTGGAGCTTGCGGATACTACAGAGGTAAACTCGCAATCGAAAAAGAAGCAGCTGTATAATTGTAGTACAGTCTGAATAGACTTATACTTAATCAGACAGCCAGAGAGCATTGCTCTCCGGCTGCTTTAAGTATTAGAAGTATTGCTAAATTAAAATTGAATTGATGGAAAAAATAAATGCAGTAATCACAGGAGTCGGTGGATATGTACCTGATTATGTCTTGACAAATGACGAGATATCGAAAATGGTAGATACTAATGACGAGTGGATTATGACCCGTATCGGGGTAAGAGAAAGACGAATCCTGAATGAAGAGGGATTAGGCACCTCTTATATGGCCCGTAAGGCTTGCCGGCAATTAATGAAGAAAACCGGTGCTAATCCTGACGACATTGATTTGGTTGTTGTTGCTACTACTACTCCAGACTATCACTTCCCTTCCACAGCTTCTATTCTTTGCGATAAACTCGGACTTAAAAATGCATTTGCTTTTGATTTGCAAGCGGCCTGTAGCGGCTTCTTGTTTTTGTTGGAAACGGCTGCTAATTTTATCCGTTCGGGAAGATACAAGAAAATCATTATTGTAGGTGCAGACAAGATGTCATCGATGGTGGACTACACAGAACGTGCTACATGTCCTATTTTTGGCGATGGTGCGGCTGCTTTTATGGTAGAGCCTACTACTGAAGATGTGGGTATCATGGATGCTCTTTTGAGAACCGATGGTAAAGGCTTGCCTTTTCTGCATATGAAAGCTGGTGGATCGGTGTGTCCTCCTTCTTATTTTACGGTGGATAATCACATGCATTATATCTATCAGGAAGGTAGGACTGTATTCAAATATGCAGTTTCTAACATGTCGGATAGCTGTGCGGCGATTGCAGAACGTAATAATTTGAATAAAGATAGTATCGACTGGGTGGTTCCTCATCAGGCTAATATGCGTATTATCGATGCGGTGGCCCATCGTTTGGAACTTCCAATAGAAAAGGTATTGGTAAATATCGACAGATATGGTAATACCAGTGCGGGTACTTTACCGCTTTGTATCTGGGATTTCGAAGATAAACTCAAGAAAGGTGATAACCTGATCTTTACAGCATTCGGCGCAGGATTTACCTGGGGAGCTGTTTATGTAAAGTGGGGTTATGACGGAAAGAAGGAATAGTAACAGACGTTACTGATATATAACACATAAAACGCATCTTATTTCGATTCGATGCGTTTTTTTGTCTAAATCAATAAATGAAAGGCGATGCATAAAGCAGGTTTTGTAAACATAGTAGGTAATCCGAATGTCGGGAAGTCGACATTGATGAATGTGTTGGTAGGTGAACGGGTTTCAATAGCGACTTTTAAAGCACAGACCACTCGTCACCGTATTATGGGGATTTATAATACGGATGATATGCAAATTGTTTTTTCCGATACTCCGGGAGTTTTGAAGCCGAACTATAAGTTGCAGGAGTCGATGCTGAACTTTTCTACATCCGCACTGACGGATGCGGATATTCTGCTTTATGTAACGGATGTGATAGAGACTCCTGACAAAAATAACGAGTTTATTGAGAAAGTACGTAAAATGACCGTACCGGTACTTTTGCTTATTAACAAGATAGACCTTACCGATCAGGAAAAACTGATTCAGTTAGTGGAAGAGTGGAAAGCGTTGCTTCCACAGGCCGAAATTATTCCTATCTCGGCAGCTTCGAAGTTCAATATTGATTACGTAATGAAACGTGTGAAGGAGTTGCTTCCGGATTCTCCACCCTATTTTGAAAAAGATCAATGGACCGATAAGCCCGCACGTTTCTTCGTGAACGAAATTATTCGTGAGAAAATTCTGTTGTACTATGATAAGGAGATACCCTACTCGGTAGAAGTGGTTGTGGAGCAATTCAAAGAAGAGGCGAAGATGATACATATCCATGCTGTAATTTACGTCGAGCGTGATTCGCAAAAGGGAATTATTATCGGGAAACAGGGAAAAGCGCTGAAGAAGGTGGCTACGGAGGCTCGTCGTGATTTGGAACGGTTCTTTGGGAAGACGATCTTTTTGGAGACTTATGTGAAAGTGGATAAAGACTGGCGTAGTTCGGATAAGGAATTACGTAATTTCGGTTATCAGTTAGATTAAGAATATATTCATACGACTGTGATAGTCGCAAAAACAACGTGTAAACTATGGGAAATTTAGTTGCAATTGTTGGACGTCCTAATGTGGGAAAGTCGACTTTATTTAATCGCTTGACTAAAACTCGTCAGGCAATCGTAAATGACGAAGCGGGGACGACCCGTGACAGACAATACGGCAAGTCGGAATGGCTGGGCCGTGAGTTCTCTGTAGTTGATACCGGCGGGTGGGTAGTCAATTCGGATGACATTTTTGAAGAGGAGATTCGCAAACAGGTATTAATGGCGGTAGACGAAGCCGATGTAATTCTGTTTGTGGTGGATGTGATGAATGGGGTTACTGATCTGGATATGCAGGTTGCTGCTATTTTGCGGCGTGCAAAGAGTCCCGTAATTATGGTAGCCAATAAGACGGACAATCATGAATTGAGATATAATGCTCCCGAATTTTATAGCTTGGGATTGGGAGATCCATACTGTATTTCTGCCATAAGCGGTAGCGGTACGGGTGATTTGATGGACTTGATTGTCAGCAAGTTCAAGAAAGAATCAGAGGAAATCCTGGATGATGATATTCCCCGTTTTGCTGTGGTCGGACGTCCGAATGCCGGAAAATCGTCTATCGTTAATGCTTTTATCGGTGAAGAGCGGAATATTGTGACTGAAATAGCAGGTACTACGCGTGACTCTATTTATACCCGGTATAATAAATTCGGTTTTGATTTTTATCTGGTTGATACGGCGGGTATCCGTAAGAAAAATAAAGTGAATGAGGATTTGGAGTATTACTCGGTGGTTCGTTCCATTCGTTCTATTGAGAATGCAGACGTATGTATCTTGATGGTGGATGCCACCCGTGGTATCGAGAGTCAGGATTTGAATATATTTTCTTTGATCCAGAAGAACCAGAAGGGACTTGTGGTAGTTGTGAACAAATGGGATTTGGTAGAAGATAAAACGGCAAAGGTGATGAAGACTTTTGAAGAGGCTATCCGTTCACGTTTTGCTCCTTTTGTGGATTTTCCTATTGTCTTTGCTTCCGCATTGACTAAGCAACGTATCCTGAAAGTATTGGAAGAGGCTCGTGTTGTTTACGAAAACCGGACGATAAAGATTCCTACTGCACGTTTGAATGAAGAGATGCTTCCGTTGATAGAAGCTTATCCCCCCCCCTCGGTTAAAGGCAAATACATAAAAATTAAATATATAACCCAGCTTCCTAATACGCAGGTGCCTTCTTTTGTCTTTTTTGCCAATCTGCCGCAATATGTGAAGGAACCATACAAACGTTTCCTTGAAAATAAAATGCGTGAGAAATGGAATCTGACCGGAACACCTATAAATATCTATATTCGTCAGAAATGATGTGAAATAAGTAGGACGAGGACTTCGTTTTTTGAACGATAATATTTATATTTGTCAGAGACTAAGCAACAGACAATTCATATTATGGTAGAGAAAGCGGAGATTTTGTTGGTTGATGATCATGCGCTGATCCTGGAAGGGATTTGTCAGATTTTAAAACGAATCCCTGAAGTGGTTGTAGCAGATGCAGTGACAACGGGTAAGGAGGCTGTCGGGCTGATTGCAGCGCGTGATTATGATATTTATATTTTGGATGTCGGTTTACCCGATATGTCCGGATTTGAATTGATAGAGATGATTCGTGAAATCAATGAGGATGCACGTATAATCATCAATACAATGCATGAGGAAATTTGGTATATCAACAGGCTTATTCGCCTGGGAGTGAATGCTGTGACTCTGAAGGCTTCGGAGTCCGTTGAAATAGGAAAGGCTGTAAAGAGTGTGTTGCGGGGAGTAGCATATACTTGTCCGCGATTTGAGGGCATACGGCAGAAACTGAGTAATGCTTCGTCACAAATACACCCTAAGGATATTCCCACCAAGCGTGAGCTTGAAGTTTTGCAAGCAGTCTCCGAGGGATTTTGCACGCATGAAATTGCTTCGCGGTTGCAGATTACGGAGAATACGGTTGAAACATTTCGTAAAAGGCTGATTCAAAAATTTGAGGCAAAGAATGCGATTGATATGGTGGTGAAAGCAATGGCGCTGGGGTGGATAAAAGTTGTGTAGAAAGAAATTTTTTCTTCTGTCACGGTTTTCGGTGATGTTTTTGTGCAACTTTTCGTCTACCTTTGAGGCGGTAATTGAAATAACTCTCTCTTACAGTTTCGTGAAGAATAAAAAAGAGGACAGTCAATATGTCGTGATGATATATGTCAATTCTATTAACTGGTTTTTACAATAAAAGGGCGTACTCGATAAAAAGAGTGCGCCCTTTGTTCCTTTTCGATGGAGGGGGAGGATCTATTAGATCAACCTTCTAAATTTTGTATTTCCACATCTTTTACTTTACGGAGCAGGTCGGAAGCAAATATAAAGTTATTCAACAACTTGTTAGTGGAAGTGAAAATATCATCTTTTGTACCTTCCCATTCTTTTCTTCCTTCGTAGATATAAATAATCTTTTCTCCGATTCCTAACACGGAGTTCATGTCGTGCGTATTGATGATTGTCGTCATGTTGTATTCTCGCGTGATGTCGTGTATAAGATCATCGATCACTAACGAAGTTTTAGGATCGAGTCCGGAGTTCGGTTCATCACAAAACAGGTACTGCGGATTGAGTGCGATGGCCCGTGCAATCGCTACTCGTTTCTGCATACCTCCACTGATCTCTCCCGGAAACTTATCTTTGGCTTCTGTCAGATTCACACGGTCGAGACAGAACATGGCCCGTTTGGTGCGGTCTCGTAATGTATCGTTACTGAACATGTTCAATGGAAACATTACGTTGTCCAATACAGACATGGAGTCGAACAGGGCAGCACTTTGAAATATCATTCCCATCTCTCTGCGCAGCATTTTCTTCTCTTTTTTACCCATCGCCAGGAAGTTGCGATGGTCGTATAGCAATTCTCCTTTTTCGGGAATCAGCAGCCCGACGATGCATTTCATCAGTACCGTTTTTCCTGAACCGCTCTGGCCGATAATCAGATTGGTTTTTCCATTCTCAAAAGTAGCATTGATGTCTTTCAATACCGCTTTGTCTTCGAATGATTTATAGAGTCCTTTTACTTCAATCATCCCATTAAAAGTTTAGTTAATACCAGATCGGCAAATAAGATTAATACACTACTGGATACGACAGAATCCGTAGATGCTTTTCCGACTTCTATCGAACCTCCTTCTACCATATAGCCAAAGAAAGAGGACACGCTGGCAATAATAAAGGCGAAAAATAGTGATTTGATAATACCACACCACACGAACCATTCCACGAACATGTATTGCAAACCGTATTCCAGATCGGTAGCTGTCATAATCCCTCCAAACCAGCAAGTGGCGAAAGCACCGATGATACCGGCAAAAATACTGAATGTCACTAAGATAGGAATGGTGGTAACCATAGCAGCTATTTTAGGAAGTATCAGATAGTTGGCGGAGTTGACTCCCATTATTTCAAGGGCGTCGATCTGTTGGGTAACGCGCATGGTACCTAATTCCGATGCAATATTGGATCCTACTTTTCCGGCAAGAATCAAACACATGATGGAGGATGAGAATTCCAGTAACAGAATTTCACGCGTTACGTAACCCACTGTCCAACGGGGCATCCAAGGGCTTTCGATATTGAGTTTGATTTGTATGGTAATTACCGCACCGATGAAAAATGAAATCAGCAGTACGATTCCGATGGAATTCACTCCTAACTGTTCTATCTCGTTGAGATATTGCCGGAAGAACATCCGCATGCGTTCGGGTCGTGAGAATGTACGTCCCATCAGCATCATATATCTTCCGACGGTTCTTAATGCTTTGATCATAACTTCGTATATTTGTCTGCAAATGTACGTTTTTTCAGCTTATTTTTGCTACATTTGCCGCAAAATAACAAAGATATGGAAGAAAGCAAGATGGTGCTTCGTACGGAAGACCTGGTGAAGAAGTACGGTAAGAGAACTGTGGTTAGCCATGTATCCATCAATGTGAAGCAGGGCGAAATCGTAGGTTTACTGGGACCGAACGGTGCTGGTAAGACTACTTCATTTTATATGACTGTAGGACTGATTACCCCTAATGAAGGCCGTATCTTTTTGGATGATCTTGAAATTACAAAATATCCGGTATATAAACGTGCACAGACCGGTATCGGCTACTTGGCACAAGAAGCTTCTGTGTTTCGGCAGATGAGTGTGGAAGACAATATTGCTTCTGTGCTCGAGATGACCAATAAACCTAAAGAATACCAGAAGGAAAAGCTGGAAAGCCTGATTGCTGAATTCCGGTTGCAAAAAGTACGAAAGAATAAGGGAAACCAATTATCCGGTGGTGAACGTCGCCGTACGGAGATTGCCCGTTGTCTGGCTATCGATCCGAAATTTATCATGCTGGATGAACCTTTTGCCGGTGTAGACCCTATTGCGGTGGAGGATATCCAGCAGATTGTCTGGAAGTTGAAAGACAAAAATATCGGTATTCTTATTACCGACCATAATGTGCAGGAGACATTAAGCATTACCGATCGTGCTTACCTTTTGTTTGAAGGAAAAATTCTTTTTCAGGGAACTCCTGAAGAACTTGCAGAAAATAAGATTGTGCGGGAAAAATATCTTAGTAATAGTTTTGTTCTCCGGCGTAAGGACTTTCAATTGGAAAAGGACTAAATTCTGTTTTATCGGGCATATCTCAGATAAATCATGTCGATACATTGTTCGCCATTATCTTCGAAGATAGGTTCGGGATAGTTATCGACGAAGAAGTTTTTGATAATATGTGATTCGACAAAGCCGCATTTCCGATAGAAATCCAATTGGTAAAATTCCTTTCCGGGGATGCCTGTACTTCCCGTACCAACGATAATATTCGGAATTTCTCTATAATGCTCGACAATAAAACTCATCATTCGACTGGCATATCCCCGGCGTAGATAATCGGGATGGGTTGCCAGGTTTTTTATTTCTGCCGTCTCTTTGTCTGATACCACAACGGTTACACATACAGGTATTTCTTCCAGTTGCATAATATATAAATGCCCTCTGCCAAGGTAATGCTGTATCATATCAACCGACGGGTCTGCTATGAGCAACAGATTCAGATAGTCTTCTTTGTTTTCTTTTATCTCACGGATACTTATGTTGGCTTGGTGTTTCATGTTTGACTGGAAGGTATGTAAAAAGAACCTTCCGATTGTTCGGAGGATCGGAAGGTTACTTTGAATTTCTTTTAGTTAGAGTTTAGGTTTAGCTTCCTTTACCACCATGGTGCGTCCGTGATATTCTGCACCATTTAATTCGGCAATGGCTTTTGAGGCTGCAGCATCGTCTTCCATTTCAATGAAAGCGAAACCTTTGGATCTGCCTGTTTCGCGATCCATGATAACTTTTACTGAAGAGACTGTCCCGTAATCTTCCATAACTTGTTGCAAATCTGCTTCCTTAACACGGTAGTTAAGGTTTCCAACATAAATGTTCATAGTGAAAAAGATAAAAATAAATAATGAAATAAAAACTCTCGGGAAGATGACTGATAATAAAAAGATTAAAACGACAGAGAGTTTACATATACGTTTTTGGACGAGGTAAAAACTTGCAATAGAAATCAAGAAACTAATACATCATCATTCCTGTACAAAGAAAAGCATAAAAAATGAAAATACACTTGTTTTTCTTTAGTTTTCTAACATTTCTGTAGTGATTTTATGATTTATGTATGTGATTGATACGTTGTTGCAATATAAAAGTATGATTCATTTCGTTTCATAAAGAATAATTCTTTCGCGTTTTTTTGATAATTGAAAGATTAGCACTAATTTTGCACCCTCATTTGAGTATAGAATAAAGTATAAATCAAATAAATAATTGTCAGAATGAACGTTTCATTTCAAAACATTGACAAAGTAAGCGGCTTGCTTACCGTAAAGCTGGAAAAGGCTGATTATCAGGAAAAAGTAGATAAATCGTTGAAGACATTCCGTCAGAAGGCGCAGATTCCGGGATTCCGTAAAGGGATGGTTCCTATGAATCTGGTAAAGAAGATGTATGGTAAATCGGTTATTGCCGAAGAGGTGAATAAGCTTCTTTCAGAAAAAGTATACGATTACATTAAGAGTAATAATGTGAATATGCTGGGTGAACCGTTGCCAAATGAAGAAAAACAACAGGTGATTGATTTCGACACCATGGAAGAATTCGAATTTGTATTCGATATTGCTTTGGCACCGGAATTTAAAGCAGAAGTAAGCAATACGGATAAGGTTGACTACTACACAATCGAAGTTACGGATGAGATGGTGGAAAATCAGGTAAAGGCTTATACTCAACGTAACGGTAAATATGATCAGGTTTCAGCTTATGAGGATAATGATATGCTGAAAGGTTTGATTGCCGAATTGGATGAAAATGGTAACACTAAAGAAGGCGGCATTCAGGTAGAAGGTGCTGTATTGATGCCTTCTTATATGAAGAATGAGGAGCAGAAAGCTATTTTTGCCAATGCCAAGGTGAATGATGTATTGGTATTTAATCCGAATGTGGCTTATGACGGTCATGATGCAGAAATCGCTTCCTTGCTGAAAATTGAAAAAGAAGCTGCTGCTGAAATGAAATCTAACTTTAGTTTTCAGGTAGAAGAAATTACTCGTTTTGTTCCGGGTGATTTGAATCAAGAACTTTTTGACCAGGTATTTGGCAAAGATGCCGTGAAGACTGAGGAAGAATTCCGTGCGAAAGTAAAAGAAGGAATTGCTGCACAGTTTGTTGCTGATAGCGATTATAAATTTTTGATCGATGCTCGTAAGATGTTGATGGAAAAGGTTGGTAAACTCGAATTCCCGGATGCATTATTGAAACGTATCATGCTTCTCAATAATAAGGAGAAAGGTGAAGAATTTGTAGCAGAAAACTATGAAAAGAGCGTAGAAGAGCTGACATGGCACTTGATTAAGGAGCAGTTGGTTAAAGACAATGAGATCAAAGTAGAGCAGGAAGATGTTATCAATATGGCAAAAGATGCTACAAAAGCTCAGTTTGCTCAGTATGGTATGATGACTGTGCCTGAAGATATTCTTGAAAACTATGCTCAGGAAATGCTGAAGAAGAAAGAAAATGTAGACGGTTTAGTAGGTCGTGTAGTGGAAGCTAAGTTAGCTACAGCGCTGAAAGCTAAGGTGACATTGAATAATAAAACCGTTTCAATGGAAGAATTTAACAAAATGTTCGAATAGTACTTCCCTTGTGGAAAGAACATAGGATCATAGGAGCACAGAGTTTTTATAAAATTATAACTCTGTGTTTTTTTTGTCTCTGTGTTCTTTTTTGTTTCTTTGCAGTTACATTATAAATAAAAAAGAAAGGAACTTGAAAATGGATGATTTTAGAAAATACGCTACCAAGCATTTAGGAATGAATGGTTTGATGCTGGACGATGTGATTAAATCGCAAGCAGGGTATTTAAATCCTTATATTCTTGAAGAAAGACAACTCAACGTGACACAACTCGATGTGTTTTCACGTTTGATGATGGACCGCATTATTTTTTTAGGCACTCAGATTGATGATTATACTGCAAATACATTGCAGGCACAGCTGCTATATCTGGATTCGGTAGATCCGGGTAAGGACATTTCTATTTATATCAATTCTCCGGGCGGATCGGTGTATGCCGGATTGGGCATTTATGATACTATGCAGTTCATCTCGAGCGATGTGGCTACCATTTGCACGGGGATGGCGGCATCGATGGCTGCTGTTTTGTTAGTAGCGGGTGCTGAGGGAAAGCGTTCGGCATTGAAGCACTCTCGTGTGATGATCCATCAACCGATGGGAGGCGCGCAAGGCCAAGCTTCGGACATTGAAATCACTGCCCGTGAAATTCAAAAATTGAAAAAAGAACTTTATACTATCATTGCCGATCATTCTCATACTGATTTTGATAAGGTGTGGGCCGATTCGGACCGAGATTATTGGATGACTGCTGAAGAAGCCAAAGAATACGGTATGGTAGACGAAGTGTTGATTAAGAAATAAAAATGGCAGAATCGAAAACGAATAAAAAAAGATGCAGTTTCTGTGGTCGAACGGAAAATGAGGTCGGTTTCTTGATTACGGGAATGAACGGCTATATTTGCGATAGCTGTGCTACGCAAGCTTATGAGATAACCCAGGAAGCTCTTGGAGTAGGGAAAAAGACGACAGGAACTACAAAATTAAACTTGAAAGAACTACCTAAGCCGGTAGAGATAAAGACTTTTCTGGATCAGTATGTGATTGGGCAGGACGATGCAAAGCGATTTTTGTCTGTATCGGTATACAACCACTATAAACGGCTTTTGCAAAAGGATAGCGGTGATGATGTAGAGATTGAAAAATCAAATATCATCATGGTAGGAAGTACGGGAACAGGTAAAACATTGTTGGCGCGTACCATTGCAAAGTTGTTGCACGTACCGTTTACTATTGTAGATGCCACGGTATTGACGGAAGCCGGTTATGTGGGTGAAGACATTGAGAGTATTTTGACTCGTTTGCTTCAGGTTGCTGATTATAATGTGCCCGAAGCCGAACAAGGAATTGTCTTTATCGATGAAATTGATAAGATTGCACGTAAAGGTGATAATCCTTCCATCACTCGTGACGTTAGCGGTGAAGGTGTTCAACAAGGACTGTTGAAACTGTTGGAAGGATCTGTTGTGAATGTGCCGCCACAAGGTGGCCGTAAGCATCCCGATCAAAAAATGATTCCGGTGAACACGAAAAACATTCTGTTTATTTGTGGCGGTGCTTTTGACGGCATTGAAAAGAAAATTGCCCAGCGACTGAATACGCATGTGGTAGGTTACAGCGCTTCACGAAAGACAGCTACTATCGATAAAAATAACATGATGCAATATATTGCACCGCAAGACTTGAAATCGTTCGGACTGATTCCTGAAATTATCGGACGCTTGCCGGTGCTGACTTATCTGAATCCATTGGATCGGGATGCGCTTCGTGCGATTTTGACTGAACCGAAAAATTCCATTATCCGGCAATATGTCAAACTGTTTGAGATGGATGGCGTTAAACTGACATTCCAGAACGAAGTATTTGAATATATTGTCGATAAGGCGGTTGAGTATAAGCTCGGTGCACGCGGATTGCGTTCTATCGTGGAGACAATCATGATGGATGTTATGTTTGAGATTCCTTCGGAAAATGCAAAAGAGTACGAAGTGACATTGGATTATGCAAAACAACAACTGGAAAAAGCAAATCTTGCGAGGTTGCAAACTGCTTAAAATCAAAAGGTAAGAGGTATAGGATGATTTATTTCTATTTTTTCTTGAAAAATATTAATCGGATTATGCTTGATATTTAAGAAGTTGTTTATAACTTTGTTAGAGCTCTTTTACAAAAGGGACTCTAAAGTAAAATCATGAACTGAATAAAACAACCTATTTAAAGATGGCAGGGAAGATTAATTTGACAGACCAGCTGAAACAGTATTTCGGGTTTGATAAATTTAAGGGAAATCAGGAAGCGATCATTCAGAACTTGCTCGATGGGAGAGACACTTTTGTGCTGATGCCTACGGGAGGAGGGAAGTCTCTGTGCTATCAGTTACCTTCTCTTTTGATGGAAGGTACGGGGATTGTTATTTCTCCGTTGATTGCACTGATGAAGAACCAAGTGGATGCTATGCGCAATTTTAGTGAAGAAGACGGTATTGCCCATTTTATCAATTCTTCATTAAATAAAGGTGCGATAGACCAAGTGAAGGCTGATATCCTTGCCGGAAAAACAAAATTGCTATACGTAGCTCCGGAATCATTGACGAAAGAAGAGAATGTTGAATTTCTGCGATCGGTTAAGATTTCGTTCTATGCAGTAGATGAGGCTCACTGTATTTCGGAATGGGGGCATGACTTCCGTCCGGAATATCGGCGAATACGTCCCATTATTAATGAAATAGGGAAAGCGCCTCTTATAGCACTTACTGCCACGGCAACTCCGAAGGTACAACATGATATTCAGAAAAATCTGGGCATGGTTGATGCGCAAATATTTAAGTCGTCATTTAATCGTCCGAACTTGTATTATGAGGTACGTCCTAAAACTGCAAATATCGACAGGGATATCATTAAGTTTATTCGGAATAATCCGGAGAAGTCCGGTATTATTTATTGTCTGAGCCGTAAGAAGGTGGAGGAACTTGCTGAAATACTTCAAGCTAACGGTATTAATGCAAGGGCATATCATGCAGGAATGGATTCTGCTACGAGAACTCAGAATCAGGATGATTTTCTGATGGAGAAGATCGATGTGATTGTGGCAACCATTGCTTTTGGTATGGGTATTGATAAACCGGATGTGAGGTACGTAATACATTACGATATACCGAAAAGCCTGGAAGGATATTATCAAGAGACAGGACGTGCCGGCAGAGACGGTGGTGAAGGCCGGTGTATTACCTTTTATACAAACAAGGACCTGCAGAAACTGGAAAAGTTCATGCAGGGAAAGCCAGTGGCAGAGCAGGAAATAGGTAAGCAGCTTTTATTGGAGACTGCTGCATATGCCGAATCATCTGTTTGCCGTCGTAAGACTTTATTGCATTACTTCGGTGAGGAGTATTTGGAAGATAATTGTGGAAATTGTGACAACTGTTTAAACCCTAAAAAACAAGTGGAGGCTCAAGAATTATTGTGTGCTGTGATTGAAGCGATCATAGCGGTAAAAGAAAACTTTAAAGCAGATTATATAATAGATATTTTACAGGGAAGGGAAACTTCCGAAGTACAGGCACATTTACACGAAGATTTGGAAGTGTTCGGCTCCGGTATGGGAGAGGAAGATAAGACTTGGAATGCCGTGATCCGTCAAGCGTTGATAGCCGGATATCTGAGCAAGGATGTGGAGAATTATGGCCTGTTGAAAGTAACAGAGGATGGACACGCATTCTTGAAGAAACCAAAGTCATTCAAGATAACCGAAGACAACGACTTCGAAGAAGTAGAGGAAGAAACTCCGGCCCGTGGTGGAGGATCTTGTGCGGTAGACCCTGCGCTTTATTCTATGCTTAAGGATTTGAGAAAGAAGCTGTCAAAGAAACTGGAGGTACCGCCTTATGTGATTTTTCAGGATCCTTCTTTAGAAGCGATGGCTACGATTTATCCGGTGACGCTTGAAGAATTACAGAATATTCCGGGAGTCGGTGCAGGAAAGGCCAAACGTTATGGTGAAGAGTTCTGTAAGCTGATTAAGCGTCATTGCGAGGAAAACGAGATTGAACGTCCCGAAGATTTGCGTGTACGTACGGTAGCTAATAAATCTAAGTTAAAAGTTTCTATTATCCAAGCTATCGACCGTAAAGTAGCTTTGGACGATATCGCATTGTCAAAAGGAATAGAATTCGGAGAATTATTGGATGAGGTAGAAGCAATCGTTTATTCGGGTACAAAACTGAATATAGATTATTTCCTTGATGAAATTATGGATGAGGATCATATGCTTGATATCTATGATTATTTCAAAGAATCAACTACCGATAAGATAGATGATGCGCTCGATGAGTTGGGTGATGATTTTGCGGAAGAAGAGGTTCGCTTGGTTCGTATTAAATTTATATCAGAAATGGCTAATTAAAAAGAGGTAGAGTTCATTTTGGGATAAATAATAGTGGGATGTGTTTATAAAGACACGTCCCTTTTTTATATGTATGCGTAGGACCTGACCCTCTCCAGTCAGGCTTTTGTTTGGATCAATAGGATAAAACTGAGCGGGACTGTTGTAAAGTTGATTGTTCGTTGACAATTTAATCTGATCCTATTAGAAGAATCCTCTTGCCGATTGGCAAGGGGATTTTTTTATTTCTATCCTTGTCTGTATTGAATAAAAACTGTATATTTGCACGCAATAAATTTTAAACGCATAGCCCTATGTCATTTATTGCTGATAAGATTGTAATGGATGGATTAACGTATGACGACGTTTTGTTAATCCCTGCTTATTCCGAAGTTTTACCACGTACTGTTGAACTCTCGACAAAGTTTTCAAAAAACATTGAGTTAAAAATTCCTTTTGTGACCGCTGCTATGGATACGGTTACAGAAGCCAAAATGGCTATTGCAATAGCCCGTGAGGGAGGAATTGGCGTTATTCATAAAAATATGTCAATTAAAGAACAGGCCAAGCAAGTCGCTACGGTTAAACGTGCCGAAAATGGTATGATTTACGATCCGGTGACTATTAAAAAAGGCTCCACTGTTCGTGATGCCCTTGCTTTGATGGCTGAATATAAGATTGGCGGTATTCCGGTAGTAGATGACAATAGATATCTTGTTGGAATTGTAACGAATCGTGACCTTCGTTTTGAACGTGATATGAACAAGCGTATCGATGAGGTGATGACAAAAGATAATCTGGTTACCACTAATCAGTCTACTGATCTGGAAGCGGCTGCACAAATCTTGCAAAAACATAAGATAGAGAAGCTCCCGGTGGTTGATAAAGACAATAAACTGATCGGTCTGGTAACTTATAAGGATATAACCAAGGCGAAAGATAAACCAATGGCTTGCAAAGATTCTAAAGGGCGTTTGCGTGTGGCTGCGGGTGTGGGAGTGACTGCGGATACAATGGAACGTATGCAGGCTTTGGTGGATGCAGGAGTAGATGCTATCGTGATCGATACGGCTCACGGACATTCAAAATTCGTAATTGAAAAGCTGAAAGAAGCAAAAAGTTGTTTCCCGGATATTGATATTATAGTTGGTAACATTGCTACCGGTGAGGCTGCCAAGGCATTGGTCGATGCGGGTGCCGACGGGGTAAAAGTAGGGATCGGACCGGGATCTATCTGTACGACTCGTGTAGTGGCCGGTGTAGGAGTACCTCAACTGTCTGCTGTCTATGATGTAGCAAAAGCATTGAAAGGTACCGGGGTTCCTCTGATTGCAGATGGCGGATTGCGTTATTCGGGTGATGTGGTGAAGGCGCTTGCTGCCGGCGGGTATTCTGTAATGATCGGTTCTTTGGTAGCAGGAACAGAGGAAAGTCCGGGTGAGACGATCATTTTCAATGGCCGTAAATTTAAATCGTATCGGGGTATGGGGTCGTTGGAAGCGATGGAAAACGGGTCGAAAGATCGTTATTTCCAAAGTGGTGAGGCGGATGTGAAGAAGCTCGTACCGGAAGGTATCGCCGCTCGTGTTCCCTATAAAGGTACTTTATATGAAGTCATTTATCAACTGACCGGAGGTTTGCGTGCCGGAATGGGATATTGTGGCGCACAGAATATTGAGAAATTGCATGAAGCAAAATTTACCCGCATTACCAATGCCGGAGTAATGGAAAGTCATCCGCACGATGTGACTATTACAAGCGAATCGCCTAATTATAGTCGCCCGGAATAAGATATATCTATCGGTTAAAATAAATCAAGTCTACCTTTAATTATGCGTTGTCATATTTTGAAGGCAGACTTTTTAATTTTAGGGCGATACAATTTTTCCTCTCTTTCAGCGTTTAATAAAACGTATGTATGTAAATGAAACTTTGTTATGAAAAGAAATCTGGTTTTATTGCTAACTTGCCTGTTCGGGCTTTCAGCTTTTGCACAAGAAGATCCGGTGTTGATGCGGATTAATGGGAAAGATATTACTCGTTCCGAATTTGAATATATCTATAATAAAAACAATTCTCTGAATGAGTTGGAAGCTAAGAGCTTAAATGAATACGTTGATCTTTTCATCAACTTTAAGTTGAAAGTGGCGGCTGCCGAAGCCGCCGGAATTGACACGACCCGTGCCTTTCGCGAAGAATTGAATGGCTATCGTCGCCAATTGGCAAAATCATATTTGACGGATGAAGAAGCTGATGAAGCATATGCACGTCAGTTTTATGATAAAATGAAAGCGGATTCACGTGCGGGGCACGTACAGGTCATGCATATTTTTAAGTATCTGCCGCAAACATCTCCGAAATCGTTGGTGAGCGAAACCGAAGCCCGAATGGACTCTCTATATCAGGTTTTATCCGCTAATCCGGATGCGGATTTTGCATCTTATGTCAGCCAGTTCTCTGATGATAAAAATCCGTTCTGGGTGGGTTTTCTTCAAACGCCGGAAGAGTTTGAGGATGTAGTTTTTTCTATGAAAAGCGGAGAAATCTCCAAACCGTTCTTTACTCCCCAGGGTATGCATATTGTTAAAGTACTTGACCGGAAAGAATTGGCTCCTTTTGCAGAAATAAAAGAGGAGATCAGCCGGCGTCTGGCACGCAAGTTTGGTATTGATAAAGGAACGGAGGCATTGGTTGAAAAGTTGAAGGGTGAATATAATTATCAACCGAACAATGAAGCTTTGCAGGAGTTACAGGCAAAAGGGGAGACGGAGAAACCTCTTTTTACATTGGATAACCATACGTATACCGGTGCTGATTTTAAACGTTTCGCCGCTTCATATCCCAGAAGTTTAAAAATGCAGTTGGAAGCATTTACAGTGAAGTCGGTGCTTGATTATGAGAATAGCCGTTTGGAAGAAAAGTATCCGGCTTTCCGCCTTTTGATGCAGGAGTATAAAGAAGGGATGTTGCTGTTCGAAATCAGCAACCGTGAAGTTTGGGAACGCGCTGTGGCCGACGAAGCCGGACAGGCTGCTTATTTTACTTCTCATAAATCGGATTATAATTACAAAGAACCGCGTTATAAAGGTGTTGTGGTACATTGTGCCGACAAAAAAATGGCTAAAGAAATAAAGAAGCTCATAAAAAAGCTTCCGGAGAAGGTATGGGCTGACACCATTGCCAAGACATATAATGATTCGGTAGCAGAAATTGTGAAGGTAGAGGAAGGCCTGTTTGCGAAAGGTGACAATAAATATGTAGATAAACTGGTGTTTAAAACCGGTAGCTTCGAACCTTTGGAGTCTTATCCTTTTACTACTGTTTTTGGTGAAAAACGAAAAGGACCGGATAGTTATACCGAGGTGCGCGGGCCGCTTGCCGCCGATTATCAAAATTTCCTTGAATCGTTTTGGGTGAAGCGTTTACGTGATGAAAGTAAGGTTGAAATTAACCAAGAGGTTTTAAAAACAGTTAATAACCACTGATATAACCGATTATTGCATTATCTTCGTACCTTGAATATAAGTATAAATTCAGTTGACAATGCGAATAACGGGCCTCTTGCTGGTTTCTCTTTTTTTCTGTGCGGCGTGTACGGACAGTCATGATCATAGGGGGAAAACTCCTTTGGTAGAGGTTAATGGAAACTTTTTATACAAAGAAGACCTGCAATCCGTGCTTCCTGCAGGATTGTCAAAAGATGACAGCTTGCTTTTCGCCGAGCGCTATATACGGGATTGGGCGGAAGATCTTTTACTGTATGAGAAAGCACAGAATAACATCCCCGATAACGAAGAGATCGAAAAGTTGGTAGGAAACTACCGGAGGGCCTTGATTATGCATACTTATCAGCAAGAACTGATTGGGCAGAGACTTTCCAACGAGATCCCGGAACAGGAACTTGCAGAATATTACGAGAAAAACAAAGAACTTTTTAAACTGGATCGTCCTTTAGTGAAAGGATTGTTTATTAAAGTGCCTTTAACTGCTCCTCAAATTGCCAATGTTCGAAAATGGTATAAGTCCGATGCACAGGAAGCTGTGGAACATCTGGAAAAATACAGTTTTCAGAATGCAGTGAAATATGAATACTTTTACAATAAGTGGGTGCCACTGAGTGAAGTGCTGGATATGATTCCTTTGCAAACAGAAATGCCGGAAGAATATGTCAGTAAGAATCGTCATGTGGAATTGAAAGATACTGCCTTTCATTACTTTCTCAATGTGACTGATTATCGGGCGATAGGAGAAGAAGAACCTTATGAGTTTGCTATGTCGGAGGTGAAAGATATGCTTGTCAATATAAAACAAGTCGATTTTATGCGTCGGGTGAAAGATGACTTGTATAAGCAGGCTATAGACAAGAAAAAGATTATATATAATTATTAAATACAAAGAATGAAGAAGTTTGTAAACTTTAGATTTGTTGTTTTATTTGTGCTGGTAATACTGGCTGACACGGCGATGTACGGACAGGACAATGTGATTGACGAAGTAGTTTGGGTTGTAGGCGACGAGGCTATTCTGAAATCAGAAGTAGAAGAAGCGCGCTTGAGTGCCTTGTATGACGGACGTAAAATAGATGGTGATCCTTATTGTGTGATCCCGGAAGAATTGGCCGTACAAAAACTGTTTTTACATCAGGCGCGTCTTGATAGTATCGAGGTTCCCGAAAGTGAAGTTATTCAACGAGTGGACGCGATGACCAACCATTGGATACAAATGTTGGGCTCGAGGGAAAAGATGGAAGAATACTTTTTTGAACAGCAGAACAAAACTCCGTCTCAGATACGTGAAACTCTTCGTGAAAATGCGCGCGAGGGACTTACCGTACAGAAGATGCAGCAAAAACTTGTGGGAGATATTAAAGTAACTCCTTCCGAAGTACGTCGTTATTTCAAAGATCTTCCTCAGGATAGTATCCCTTATGTTCCTACACAAGTAGAGGTACAGATTATTACTTTGCAGCCTAAAATTCCTATTACTGAAATAGAGGATGTGAAGAGACGGTTGCGTGAGTATACCGATCGCGTGAATAAGGGCGAAACGGAATTCTCTACTTTGGCCCGTATGTATTCTGAAGACCGTGGTTCTGCCATGAGAGGGGGTGAGACCGATTTTATGGGTAAGGGAATGATGGATCCGGCTTATGCTGCTGTCGCTTTTAGTTTGCAGGATCCTAAAAAGGTATCTAAGATTGTGGAGTCGGAATATGGTTTCCATATCATACAGTTAATAGAGAAACGTGGTGACCGTGTAAATACCCGTCATATATTGTTGCGTCCTAAAGTTTCTGAGAAAGAGCTGATAGAGGCTTGTGGGCGTCTGGACTCTATTGCAGATGATATTCGTGCCGGTAAATTTCCTTTTGACGATGCGGCTGCCGCACTTTCTCATGACAAGGATACGCGTAATAATCACGGGTTGATGGTAAACACCAACTCCAATGATGCCATGGCTACTTCCAAGTTTGAAATGCAGGAGTTGCCGCAGGATGTAGCAAAAGTAGTGGATAAACTGAACGTTGGTGAGATTTCGAAAGCTTTTACGATGGTCAACGAGAAAGATGGAAAAGAAATCTGTGCTATTGTGAAGTTAAAGACCCGTATCAACGGTCATAAGGCAACCATTACGGAAGATTATCAGAATCTGAAAGAGATCGTAATCGCTAAACGCCGGGATGAGATGCTGCATAAATGGATTTTGGAAAAGCAGAAACATACTTATGTGCGTATTAATGACAACTGGAAAAACTGCGATTTCAAATATCCGGGTTGGATTAAGGATTAATGAGAGCGAATAGTGTCTTTTTTAAAAGTGTCCTCACAGGGGTGATATGTTTGTTTGGAGCATATTTCCTTTGGGCTCAGGATCAGAAGCCTCAACAGAAATCTCAGAAGAAAAAGACGAAAGTGGATCTTCTTCATGCAGACGAGGGTAGAGCTGATAAGATGGCGCGTCCGGACGTACAGGTACTTATCGGTTCGGTGAAGTTGCGGCATGACAGTATGTATATGTACTGTGACAGTGCGTTGATTTATGAAAATACGAATTCTGTCGAGGCTTTTAATAATGTACGTATGGAGCAGGGAGATACGCTGTTTATCTATGGTGATTATTTATATTATGATGGAATCTCCCAACTGGCCCAACTGCGTGAGAATGTTAAAATGATCAATCGTAATACGACTTTGCTTACTGATAGTCTGAATTACGATCGTATTTATGATTTAGGATATTATTTTGAAGGGGGTACATTGATGGACGAAGAGAATGTACTGACTTCCGACTGGGGTGAATACAGCCCGTCTACCAAACAATCCGTTTTCAATCATGATGTGAAGTTGGTTAATCCGAAGTTTATTCTGACTTCGGATACATTGAAATATAATACCGTATCTAAAATAGCTACCATTTTGGGACCGTCTGAGATTGTAAGCGATCAGAATCATATCTTTTCAGAACGGGGTGTTTATAATACTTTGACCGGGCAAGCCGAGTTGTTGGACCGTTCCATATTGACTAATCAGGGAAAGCGAATGACCGGTGACAGTTTATTCTATGATCGTAAATTAGGATATGGTGAGGCTTTCGATAATGTGGTGATGAACGACAGTATCAATCGTAATATGCTGACGGGAGATTACTGCTTTTACAATGAGCTGACCGATAGTGCCTTTGCTACAAAGCGGGCGGTGGCTATCGACTATTCTCAGGGCGATAGTCTCTATATGCATGCTGATACTTTAATGATGACTACGTTTTATCTGAATACGGATTCGGTATTTCGTGAGATGAGAGCTTATCATAAGGTACGTATGTACCGCACGGATCTGCAGGGCGTTTGCGACTCATTGGTGTATAATTCTAAAGATTCTTGTGTGACAATGTATACCGATCCGATTCTTTGGAATGAAGGCCAGCAACTGTTGGGTGAAGAGATCAAGATCTATTTGAATGATAGTACGATCGATTGGGCGCATATCATCAATCAGGCACTGACGGTGGAGATGAAAGATTCGTTGCATTACAACCAGGTTTCGGGAAAAGAGATCAAGGCCTATTTTGACAGTGGTGAGATGAGGAAAGTAGACGTCATAGCCAATGTGTTGGTCGTCTTTTATCCACAGGAAGAGGATAGCACGATGATTGGCATGAATACCTCTCAAACCAGCTTGCTGACAATGTATCTAAAGGATCGTAAAATGAAGCGTATGGTTATGAGCCCCAAATCGGACGGAGTGCTTTATCCGATGGATCAGATCCCGGCTGATAAAATGAGACTGCCTACATTTGTCTGGTTCGATTACATTCGTCCACAGAACAAAGATGACATATTTGAATGGAGAGGCAAAAAAGCCGGTGAAACATTGCGTAAATCTACCCGAAAACCATTAAATTCGCCCAAGCGTGAATTAATTAATATGAAATAGCACTATGGGAATGTTTAATAGCGGTATGAGAAAACCGCGTCGCTTCAATCATCAATACATCTATGTGAACGAGCGGAAAGAAAAGCTCGATAAGATGGAAGAACAGGCCAAACGTGATTTAGGCATGTTGCCTGAGAAGGAATTTTCTCCGGAAGACATTCGGGGGAAATTTGTGGAAGGGACTACGCACCTGAAACGTCGTAAAGAGAGTGGACGCAAACCGGTGCACTTAGGGGTAATTCTCGTAATTATTGCTTTACTGATTTTCCTGTGGCATTATTTGCAAACGGGTAGCTGGAGCTGGGGAGAGTTGTGATTTCTGAATTATGATTTATGGAAGGGGCAGGTTGAAGCATTTTATACCAGTTGCTTGTTCTTGTCGGGGCTACTGACTGCCAAATTCCAACTACCAGCTACTGACTACTAAATTCTAACTACTAAACATTATGAGTGATATCATCCATTTATTGCCCGATTCGGTTGCCAATCAGATAGCGGCCGGTGAGGTAATACAACGTCCGGCATCTGTCATTAAGGAGTTAGTGGAAAATGCGATCGATGCTGAGGCCGGCAATATACATGTATTGGTAACGGATGCCGGTAAAACTTGTATTCAGGTTATTGACGATGGAAAGGGGATGTCTGAAACGGATGCCCGCTTGTCTTTTGAACGCCATGCCACTTCGAAGATACGTGAAGCTTCCGATTTGTTTGCTTTACGTACAATGGGGTTCCGTGGTGAGGCGCTTGCTTCTATTGCGGCCGTTGCGCAGGTGGAGCTTAAAACCCGTCTTGAGAATGAAGAACTGGGTACAAAGCTGGTTATCGCCGGTTCTAAGGTAGAAAGTCAAGAGGCGGTTTCTTGCCCCAAAGGCAGTAACTTTTCCATTAAGAATCTGTTTTTCAATATTCCGGCACGCCGTAAATTCCTGAAAGCCAATTCTACGGAATTGAGCAATATACTCACGGAGTTTGAGCGTATTGCTCTTGTGCATCCGGATGTTGCTTTCTCCCTTTATAGCAATGACTCCGAATTGTTCAATCTTCCGGTAGCCCCGTTGCGGCAGCGTATCCTTGCTGTTTTCGGCAAGAAACTTAACCAGCAGCTATTGAGTGTGGATGTGAATACAACGATGATCAAACTTTCCGGTTATGTTGCTAAGCCGGAAACGGCGCGCAAGAAAGGGGCACATCAGTATTTCTTTGTGAATGGCCGTTATATGCGGCATCCCTATTTCCATAAGGCGGTGATGGAGGCTTATGAACAATTGATCCCGGTAGGTGAGCAGGTTTCTTATTTTCTTTATTTTGAAGTGGATCCTGCCAATATCGATGTGAATATTCATCCGACTAAAACGGAAATTAAATTTGAGAACGAGCAGGCTATCTGGCAGATTGTTTCTGCGGCTGTCAAAGAATCGTTGGGGAAATTCAATGCAGTTCCTTCCATTGATTTTGATACGGAAGACATGCCTGATATTCCGGCTTTTGAACAAAATCTTCCCCCGGCGCCACCGAGGGTACAATATAATTCGGATTTCAATCCTTTTAAAACCTCTTCCTCCGGTGGCGGAAGTATGAGCTATTCCCGTCAGAAAGTAGATTGGGAAGATCTTTATGGCGGATTGGAAAAGGTCAGCAAGATGAATCGTACGACAGTGGAAACGGAAACCGGGCCGGATGATTTCTTTCCGGTCGAAGAGGATATACAGCCGGCTGCTTCGGCTACTTTGTATGCTAATGAACCTATTGTAGAAAAAGGAAACCTCCATTTACAGTTTAAAGGGCGTTTTATTCTTACTTCCGTAAAGTCCGGGTTGATGCTGATCGATCAGCATCGTGCCCATGTGCGGGTATTGTTCGACCGGTATATGCTTCAGATTAAACAGAAACAAGGAATGTCACAAGGAGTTCTTTTTCCGGAGATATTGCAACTTCCGGCTTCTGAAGCTGCTGTGCTGCAAGGTATTATGGATGAGCTTTCGGCAGTGGGCTTTGATCTTAGCGATTTAGGAGGAGGAAGCTACGCGATCAATGGTATCCCTTCCGGCATTGAGGGGCTCGATCCGTTGGAATTGGTGCGTAATATGTTGCATACTGCCATGGAAAAGGGAAGTGATGTGAAAGAAGAAATTCAGAATATCTTAGCATTGACATTGGCCCGTGCGGCCGCTATTGTTTATGGGCAAGTACTGACAAATGAAGAAATGATAAGTCTTGTTGATAGTCTTTTTGCCTGTGCAGCTCCCAATTATACTCCGGATGGTAAGGTGGTACTCGCCACTATCAGAGAAGAAGAGATAGAGAAACTTTTTAAATAGCCATGAAATCCTCATGTAACAACTTAGCCGGTTTGAATTTTCCTCTCAAAATAATATGAGCAAAATTTAAACAGGAACTTAAACCGTATGCCAAAAGTTGAACGTAAAACTTTAGGGGTGCAGTTCAAAGTTGTTGCATGAGTGATTCTGATCTATCAGGCATTTTCCTTTAACATTGTTAATCTTCTTTTCCAAGTATTACTTTCTGCTTTGCAAAGAATTAATTTCCTAAGTGTAAGAATACGTATTCTTGTGTGCAAAGAATGCATTTTAACATGGCATTAATATTAATATCTTTTGTCGGAGAATACACATTCCTGTTTTTCTGTTTTCTTTATCTTATCTATTTGATATATATCTGTTTATATCGTCTGTAGTGTTTCCTGTAAAATTATTCTGTGCTGCCGGTCTTCTAAAGATATTTTGTCTGTACTTGTCAATTTGGCTACTATCTTGGATCATGGGCTTCACCTTCCGACTGATGGTGGTTTGCATGAGTATTTATTGAAGACGAAACATAAAAACTCATTTTTTCAAAACCTTTTAGTTCCATTGGTGTTATTTAAACAGTTCAATAGGAAAAAACAATAACCACTTTAACTATTTAGGTATATGAAAAAGATTCTAATGTTGCTGGCTTTTGCCGGCGTAGCAGCCGCATCTTCGGCTCAACAAGTTACTGTTACCGAAACAGAAGTAATAGAGGTGCAGGATAAATATCAAGTATTGACTAATCCGTTCTGGAGCAACTGGTTCTTCTCAATCGGTGGGGGTGCGCAGGTGCTTTACGGAAATGGCGATAATGCAGGAGAATTTAAAGATCGTATCAGTCCTGTCTTGAATGTCGCTGTAGGTAAATGGTTTACTCCCGGATTGGGATTGCGTTTACAGTATAGCGGTCTGCAAGCCAAAGGGTTCTCATATGACAAAACAGCTCCGTATGTAACCGGGAATGAAATGGGCGACGGATATTACAAGCAGAAATTTGACTATATGAATCTGCATGGTGATATCATGTTTAATTTGAACGCTCTTTTTGGCGGTTACAATTCGCATCGCGTTTACGAAATTATTCCTTATTTGGGAGCCGGTTTTACTCATTCTTACACCAAACCTCGCATACATGCATTTACAATGAATGCCGGTTTAATTAACCGTTTCCGTATTTCCAATGCTGTCGATATCAATCTGGAGTTGAGTGCTACCGGATTGGAAGGAAAGTTTGACGGCCAACATGGAGGCAAGCATGATTATGATGGCATTCTCGGTGCTTCTGTCGGCTTGACTTACCACTTTCCGAACCGTGGATTCCAACGTCCGTTCCCGCAGATTATCTCTGAAATGGAATTGAGAAATATGCGCGAGCAGATGAATGCAATGGCTGCTGCTAATCTTGATTTGCAGCAACAGTTACAGGAAGCAGAAAGCCAGCCCACTACTGAGGTGATTGAGCAACAGGTCGTTGTAGATGCCAACATCGCTCCCCGTACCGTATTCTTCCAGATCGGTTCTGCTGAGATTTCTCCGCGTGAGGCAATGAACCTGTCTTATCTGGCTGAACAGATGAAGAAATTCCCGGATACGAAGTATGTCGTGAACGGATATGCCGATTCTGCAACAGGTACTCCTGACTTTAACAAAGAGTTGAGTATGAAACGTGCGCAGGCAGTGGTAAATGTACTGATCAAACAGTACGGAATTGCAGCAGACCGTTTAAGTGTAGATGGCAATGGCGGTGTTGATAAATTCGGCCAGCCGATCTTGAACCGTGTCGTATTGGTGAAGTCCAACAATTAATGGGGTTCTGAAAGAACCTTACAGTAACAGAAAAAGGAGAATGTGTTCGTTTCTTGAACTCATTCTCCTTTTTTGTTTGCGTCTCCGTTTATTCTGTTTATTTCTCTGCTGCAAATTTCTTTACCTGTTCGGCTATCAGGTCTGCATCATCGAAATAGTTAATCTTCATCGCTTTGCGAACATCCGATAATGTATCGGCGGCGGCGGCTCTTGCCACATCACATCCTTGTTTCAGCATATCGTAGATGGCCGGGATGTCCTTTTCGAACTCTTTTCGCCGATTGCGGATCGGTTCCAGTGTCTCTTGCATGATGGCATTCAGGAAGCGTTTCACTTTCACATCTCCCAATCCCCCGCGCTGATAGTGCGCTTTCAGTTCGTTCAAATCCGGATAATCCGGCAGATAGCGTTCAAAGTGTTCCGGGCGGCAGAATGCATCCAGATAAGTAAACACGGTATTACCTTCGATCTTGCCCGGATCTTGTACACGCAAGTGGTCGGGATCGGTAAACATGCTCATTACTTTTTTCTGTATTTCGTCTGCTTCTTCCGAAAGATAGATGCAGTTACCTAATGATTTACTCATTTTGGCCTTGCCGTCGGTACCCGGAAGGCGAAGGCAAGCCGCATTGTCCGGCAATAAAATTTCCGGTTCTACCAGTGTGTCACCGTAAATGTGATTGAAACGGCGTACAATTTCCCGCGCCTGTTCGATCATCGGTTCCTGATCTTCGCCTACCGGAACAGTTGTTGCACGGAATGCGGTGATATCGGCGGCTTGACTGATGGGATAGGTAAAGAAACCGACCGGAATACTTGTTTCGAAATTACGCATCTGAATTTCTGTCTTTACGGTCGGGTTGCGTTGCAAACGTGACACGGTAACCAGATCCATGAAGTAAAAACTCAGTTCACATAATTCGGGGATTTGTGATTGAATGAAAATGGTTGCTTTCGTCGGGTCGAGACCGCAGGCCAGATAATCGAGGGCTACCTCGATTACGTTTTGGCGTACCTTTTCCGGATTGTCGATATTGTCAGTCAGAGCCTGTGCATCGGCAATGAATACAAACATTTTTTCATATTGTCCGGCATTTTGCAAGTCTACTCTTCTTTTAAGAGAACCTACATAGTGGCCGATGTGGAGTCTGCCTGTCGGGCGATCCCCTGTTAATATAATCTTTCCCATTTCTTTATCATTTAATATATTAACTGCAAAGGTACGAATAAAAAACGAATGTCCGAAATGTGTATAGACCGGAAAGCGCGCTCTGATCTTATTATATTCGTGTTCTGAGCTTATTATGTTGAAGACGTCTAAGTATGATAAGCGTTTCACGGTTGTGAGACGTGCATTTCATGATTGAGAGACGATCGTTACACAATTGAGAGATGACCGTCTCATGACTGTGAGACGCTACAAAGAAAAGCGTAGCGTGCAAAGTATTCTGCGTGCTTTTGTTCTCTGCCCGCACCACATCTCTGCCGGATGGAGTTTTCAATCTTTTCTGCCCAATCATATGTTTTTACTTAAAATATTCTTTCCCGAATCTTTTGTATTTATCGAAATAAGTCGTTACTTTGCACAAATTTTAAAAATAGCAATGAGTCAGCAGGAAATCAGAAGCAAGTATCATCTCCGTTCGGATGTCTTCCATCCGGAATCTGTATACTTCTTCTCTTTTCTCCAAAAACGATATTTAGTTCTTTGGTAATGCGTTAATCCTTTCATCAGGGTAACGCATTTTTTTTGTGCGGTAATTATAAGAAAACAACATAATAACAACAAGAGAAATGGAAAAGGAAATGAAAAAGGTCTTGGTTCTGGGTTCGGGAGCACTCAAAATCGGACAGGCCGGAGAGTTTGACTACTCCGGTTCGCAGGCACTGAAAGCTTTGAAAGAAGAAGGTATCAGCTCCGTATTGGTAAATCCGAATATTGCAACCATTCAGACTTCTGAAGGAATTGCTGATAAGGTGTATTTCCTTCCCGTGACTACCTACTTTGTAGAGGAGATTATAAAGAAAGAACGTCCTGATGGTATTTTGTTGGCATTTGGCGGTCAGACGGCATTGAATTGCGGTGCGGAACTTTATACGCAAGGCATCCTCGACAAGTACGGAGTAAAAGTATTGGGTACTTCCGTTGAGGCTATCATGTACACCGAAGACCGTGACCTGTTTGTGAAAAAGCTGGATGAGATCGAGATGAAAACTCCCGTCAGCCAGGCAGTGGAGAACATGGAAGACGCCATTGCTGCTGCACGTCGTATCGGTTATCCGGTGATGGTGCGCTCGGCCTATGCTTTAGGAGGTTTGGGAAGCGGTATTTGTGCCAATGAAGAAGAATTCCTGAAACTGGCCGAAAGCTCGTTCGCTTTTTCTAAGCAAATTCTGGTTGAAGAGTCTTTGAAAGGCTGGAAAGAGATTGAGTTCGAGGTGATCCGCGATGCAAATGACCACTGTTTTACTGTGGCGAGTATGGAGAATTTCGACCCGTTGGGTATTCATACAGGCGAATCGATCGTAGTAGCTCCTACTTGTTCGTTGGATGCCGAAGAGCTGAAAATGCTGCAGGAACTTTCTACGAAATGTATCCGTCACCTCGGTATTGTAGGTGAATGTAACATTCAATATGCGTTTAATTCCGTGACGGATGATTATCGCGTAATCGAAGTAAATGCCCGTCTGAGCCGTTCTTCGGCTTTGGCTTCCAAGGCTACCGGATATCCGTTGGCGTTTGTTGCCGCTAAGGTGGCTTTAGGATATACACTCGACCAGATCGGTGAGATGGGTACTCCGAACTCTGCTTATGTAGCGCCACAACTCGATTATTATATCTGTAAGATACCCCGTTGGGACCTTACCAAGTTTGCAGGTGTATCCCGCGAAATCGGTTCGAGCATGAAGTCCGTAGGCGAAATCATGTCTATCGGGCGTTCTTTTGAAGAGATTATTCAAAAAGGTCTCCGTATGATCGGTCAGGGAATGCATGGATTTGTGGGGAATGATGATGTTACTTTTGACGATCTTGACAAAGAACTGGCCAACCCGACCGATTTGCGTGTATTTGCCATCGCGCAGGCTTTGGAAGAAGGATATACGATCGACCGCATCTATGAACTGACAAAGATCGATCCGTGGTTCCTCGGCAAACTGAAGAATATTGTTGATTATAAGGCGAAACTTTCTACTTATGATAAGGTAGAGGATATCCCGGCAGACGTGATGCGTGAAGCGAAGATACTCGGTTTCTCTGACTTCCAGATTGCGCGTTTCGTGCTGAATCCTACCGGCAATATGGAAAAAGAAAACCTGATGGTTCGTGCACACCGTAAAGCGTTGGGTATTCTTCCCGCTGTAAAGCGTATCAACACGGTTGCTTCCGAACATCCGGAGCTGACTAACTATCTTTACATGACTTATGCCGTAGAGGGATATGACGTTAACTATTATAAGAATGAAAAATCGGTAGTTGTTCTCGGCTCGGGTGCATACCGTATCGGTAGCTCGGTAGAGTTTGACTGGTGTTCGGTTAATGCTGTACAGACTGCCCGTAAGTTAGGATATAAGTCTATCATGATCAACTACAACCCCGAAACGGTATCTACCGACTATGATATGTGCGACCGCCTGTACTTCGATGAGCTTTCTTTCGAACGCGTGCTCGATGTAATCGATCTGGAACAACCGCGCGGTGTGATTGTTTCCGTTGGCGGACAGATTCCTAACAACTTAGCAATGAAGCTTTATCGTCAGTCAGTGCCTGTTTTAGGTACTTCTCCGATCTCTATCGACCGGGCCGAAAACCGTAACAAGTTCTCTGCAATGCTCGATCAGTTGGGTATCGACCAGCCGGCATGGATGGAGCTTACCAGTCTGGAAGAAGTAAAAGGTTTCGTCGGTAAGGTGGGTTATCCTGTCTTGGTTCGTCCCTCTTACGTGCTTTCCGGTGCAGCGATGAACGTTTGTTATGATGATGAAGAATTGGAAAACTTCCTGAAAATGGCTGCCGAAGTATCCAAAGAGTATCCGGTGGTTGTTTCTCAGTTCCTTGAAAATACGAAAGAGATAGAATTTGATGCGGTTGCCCAGAATGGTGAAGTGGTAGAATATGCTATTTCCGAGCATGTGGAATTTGCCGGCGTTCATTCCGGTGACGCTACACTGGTATTCCCGGCACAGAAGATTTATTTTGCAACGGCCCGTCGCATCAAAAAGATCAGCCGTCAGATTGCGAAAGAACTTAATATTTCCGGTCCGTTCAATATCCAGTTCCTGGCTCGCAACAACGAGGTGAAGGTAATCGAATGTAACTTGCGTGCTTCGCGTAGTTTTCCGTTTGTTTCTAAAGTACTGAAACGTAATTTCATTGAAACAGCTACCCGTATTATGTTGGATGCTCCTTATAGTCGTCCGGATAAGTCGGCTTTCGATATCGACTGGATCGGTGTGAAAGCTTCTCAGTTCTCATTCTCGCGTTTGCACAAGGCAGACCCGGTTTTGGGCGTGGATATGTCTTCTACCGGTGAGGTAGGTTGTATCGGTGATGACTTTTCGGAAGCATTGATGAGCGCTATGATCGCTACCGGTTTCAAGATACCTTCCAAAGATAAAGGAGTGATGTTCTCATCCGGTGCTATGAAGTCGAAAGTAGATTTGCTGGATGCAAGCCGTGCTTTGTTTGCACAAGGGTATAAGATTTATGCTACTGCCGGTACTGCTGCGTTCCTTAATGCACACGGGGTAGATACGACTCCGGTATATTGGCCGGATGAAAAGCCGGGAGCAGAAAACAACGTGATGAAGATGATTGCCGATCATAAGTTCGATCTGATTGTGAACATACCTAAGAATCATACTAAGCGTGAGCTGACGAACGGTTATCGCATCCGTCGCGGAGCCATCGATCATAATATTCCTTTGATTACCAATGCCCGTCTGGCAGGTGCGTTCATCGAAGCGTTCTGTGAGTTGAAACTGGAAGATATCCAGATCAAGAGTTGGCAGGAGTATAAATAAGGTGGATTATAACCAATAAAACCGGGCGATAAAGCTGTACATAGCATGCTTTATCGCCCTTTTTTATTTCTCAATTTTCTTCACTCACAGTTTGAGGTGCTTCTCCTTCCCTATGTGAAGAGGAACATTGTGGAGAACACGCTTTCTTAAAATCTTTTTTTTGTCGTTCCCTGTACTGCCGTGGCGGCATGCTATGTTTTTGCGAGAATATCTTGTAGAAAGTTCCCCGGTTCATAAATCCTGATTTGTCCATGATCTCCTCGACAGTCAAGTTGGTAGAAAGTAATAACTGTTCAGCTATTGCCAGCCGGTATTCTTTGATGATATCAGCAGGAGTTTGCTCTGTTATTTCTTTGAGCTTCCGGTAGAAATGGCGTGTGCTGTACCCTAAAGAACTACTCAGCAGCTCTACAGACAATTCCGGGTTAGTAATATTCTGATCGATAATTTTCATCATCTTCTCGAAGAATACCTTATCTTCTTTATGCAGGAACTGTCCGTCGTCTAATTTGAATGTGCAGAATACAGAGTTGTAATATTCTTTTAAATCTTTTTCCCGTTGGATAAGGCGTTCTGCAAGTTTTATCAGATAATCGGTATTGAATGGTTTGGTGACGTATGCTTCAGCGCCGGAATCAATCCCTTTCATCTGGTCATCAATGCTGTTGAGGGCGGATAAGAGGATCAAGGGCGTATGGGTGAGTAGCTTATCCGATTTTATTTGTTTGGCAAAAGATATTCCATCCGTACCCGGCATCATAATATCCGAAATGATTAAATCGACTGGTCTCAGCTTTAATTGTTCCATTGCTTTTTCTGTATCGTTAAAAGAGAACACGTTGTATTTGTTCGCAAAAATGTCACTTACGAACCATAACATAGAAGGATCGTCGTCAATGACGATGATGGTTTGCCGGGAAGTGTCGTACGCCGGTGTCGGACTTTCTAATTCCATCGTTTCGTTGCCTTCTTGTATCACTGTTTCCATTTCCATTGACATAGGCCGTTCTGTATCGGTGGCTGTTATGGAGAGGGCGGGCAGGATTACTTCAAAAGTCGTAAGCTGATTAGGGGTGCTTGTTACCCGGATTTGTCCGTTCAGCAGAGTTACCATGCTATGGCAGATAGCCAGTCCCAGGCCATTGCGTGGCGATATTCCGTTTTTATTCTGTATCTCAAAATTGTCCAGTATCTTATAACGGTCGAATATTTTTGTAAGATTTTCCTTTTCAATCCCTTTGCCCGTATTTGATATGCGGATATGCAATTGCTCGTTCTCTACGTACTGTTCTATGCTAATCATACCGTTCTCCGGCGTGTATTTAAAAGCATTGGACAGTAAATTGTTGATAATCTTGCTGAAGCAATCGGCATCCGAGTTCCAGTAGACCTCTTTTTCTATTTTTAGCTGATAGTTTATTTTCCTGCTTTCGGCTAATTCATTAAAAGAATCGGCCGTGTTTTGGGTTTGTGCGGAGACGGGCAGCTTTTGGATTTCAAGGGTTTTGTTGCCGGTCTCCAGTCGTCGGAACTCGATGAGCTCCAGAATCAGGGCATTCAGTTTTTGGGCATTTTGTTGAATGATAGAGGCATATTTACGGATATAATTGTCGGTGGAAGGATATGTGAGTATTCTTTGGCAAGGTCCGTAAATCAATGTGAGTGGCGTACAAAATTCGTGAGTCACGTTGGTGAAAAAACGAAGTTTGGATTCATATAGTTCGTTCCGTTGCCGGCGATTTATTCTCTCTATCATCGCGTCTCTTTTTCGGCGATACCGCTTTATGGACAAGTGTATACACCATGCAATAAATCCTATAAAGAGTATGGAGTAGCACCAATAGGCCAAAGAGGTCATGTACCAGGGCGGGGTAATGCGGATCGTTAAAGGTTGCGGGGCACTTTCTTTACCTGTTATGTTGCTCCGGTACTTCACCCACAGGGTATATTGTCCCGGTGCAAGATTAGAAAACATGGTCGTTGTGGATGTTCCGTTCTCTATCCAATTGTCACTTAATCCTTCGATTGTATAGTAATAGGTATAGTTGCTTCCGTTCAGATAGTCGATGACAATAAAAGACAGTCCGAAGAAATTCTGACTGTGATCCAGTTCCAAAACTTTGTGCTTCTGTTTGTCTTCGTGCAGAAACTCATTGATATTATACTCTTTGCCGAAGATGAATAGACGGTTGAATTGCAGAGCGGGCATATATTCTGTCTCTTTGAAATCGTTTTCATGGATACTTATAAATCCGTTGGTACCGCCAAAGAAAAGAGTACCGCTACGTTCATCCTTAAAATAGGCTCCGTCACTGAATTCCGTTACTCTCAAATCGTTTTGCTGGTGATAGGCTTGTATCGTATTCATCCGGGTATTAAATCTTACCAACCCTTGATTGGTACTGAGCCATAGATATTGTTGTCTGTCTTCAAGGATACCGTGAATCGTATTGTTGGGAAAGCCGTCCGTTTCATTATATATATGGTAATTACCGTCATACATTCGTGTCAATCCGAAGCTGGTTCCGAACCAGTAACCGGTTTCATTCTTGAGAATGGCAAATATGTCGTTTACAGTCTGGCTCTTGACTGCTTCATTAAACAGATAAGGTTTCATCCGTCCGGTTTCCGTATTTATCCGATAGGCTCCGTATCCCCGGTTTCCAAACCATAGAATAGAATCGTTTTCCTGGAAAGAAATGAAAAAGTAATTAGATGCACGTTTTCCCCCATCCAATACGGTTCTTTCTGCATCTTTTATTGTAGGTATACCCGATGATGTATTTAGTGAGACTTTTACGATACCTTCTCCAACAGTAGAAATCCAGAGGGTACTGTCATTTTGTTCGCAGATGGAATGGACATATTTTACCGCTTTCCCACCGGCGGTAACAGGAAATTGTTTTAGTTTTCTTTCTTGATAGGAATAATAATTAATGCCGCTTTCAGTCCCGATCCAAAGCCTTTTCCAACGGCTGGGTGTAAAGCAGTAGACGGAGTTGTCGGTCAATGCACTGTTGTTTGTGAGCAATCTCTCGGTAGCCGTTGGCTTTCCCTTTTCCGGAGTATATTTAAGCATTCGAAGGATACCGTTTCCTTTCGTTCCTATCCATAATGTTTGTTCGTTATCCAGAAAGAGTGCGCGTACCGGGTTGTTTATCTGGTAAGCGGGAGTATTTAGCAAGGTGTTTTGGATAGAGAATGCATCTGTGAAATACATATACACTCCTTGACCGTCTGTCCCTACCCAGATGATATCTTGAAATTTATCCTTTACCAAGCAAAATATACCACACGCGATATCGGTAGATTGTGTGATATATTTTATTTTCTGGTCGGGTTGGTATTTCAATCGGATAAGACCACTACTCTTAAAACCAATGTAGTAGTCGTTTTGCTTTTTGATGACCGATGAAATTTCACCTCGTTTTTGTATTTCTGTTTCGACGTCCGTTATGTAATATTTCTTTTTGCTATTCAGATCGTATTCATAGAAAGCATGCGAACTGTCAATGAAATAAAGCAGATTGCTTTCGAATGATACTCCTATTAATTTTTCCGGATGCTGGAAATAATCTTTGATAGAAAGTGTGACGTTTTCACCCTCTTTTTTCAACTGATAACTTTTATTATTGCCGTCTGAAGTAAATATCCAAAGAACATCCGATTCGTCCACAACTATCTGCAAAATATTATCGAAAATAAATTTCTCCGTATCTAATCGATGAAATTGTTTATCGCCTTGGCGGAAACAGTAGATATATCCGTCATCTTTCATGAGATAGATGTCATTATCCCGGCTTTTTGCCATTTTATTGGTATCTTTAAACTCTGTGAAACTTTGGACGGTTTGTTGACGGATGTCGAAACGGTCGAGACCGTAGTTGGTCTGTATCCATAGTACATTTTCTTCTGCCTCTATAATATTACCTATGATATTTCCGGAGAAGTTGACCCGGGTGTCGGTTGGTTTATACAAACGGGGAGTGGTTCCGTCGAATATATTAAGACCGTCACAAGAACCTAACCATAAAAGTCCGTTGTTATCTTGGCAAATAGAAAGAATGGCACTGTTGGATAAACCGTTCTGACTGGAAAACTGTCTCACGTTGTATGAGTCTGCTTTTCCGATACTACAACAGAGAAGGAAAAGGATGGATAAAAGAAGATAGTATAGACCGGGAACTCTCATAATAGAAGCTGTGAATTTCAATAAATAAAAGGGGTGTGATTGTTGAGTACAAAGTTAGATAAAAAAGAAAACCGTTCCAAAAAGAGAACTTTAAAAGTATACGATTTCATGACATATATGTTTATAATATTGCCTTTAGGCTTTAAATATACACTAATGTCATAAAATCATATATTAATTGTCGGGTCGGGCACGTAACTTTGGAACATCTAAACAAAAGGAGGATATAGGGTATTATCTACTTGTTTTTTTAAGGTAAAGATTGTACAGGATGACTTTTAATGGGATTTTTTATGGCAATGTATAGTTGATGGTACATTGTAAAATTGTTAACTTGAATAATAGTCATGATATGAAGAATATTGTTTTTTTTAGTTTTCTCGTGTTGGTTGCTTTCCAACAACTTTTCGCATATAATTTGAAATCTCCCAACGGTAATCTGATTTTGAAATTTACTCTTGCCGGCAATGGAATTCCTACATATGCTCTATCGTTGGGCGACAAGCAAGTAATAGAAAACAGCAGACTTGGTTTTGAATTAGTTAATGATGATAAGTCGTTTTTGGATGATTTTGAGGTGGGTGATATTCAAACTTCTTCTTTTGACGTAACTTGGCAGCCTGTATGGGGTGAAGAGAAAGATATCCGTAATCAGTATAATGAAATGGCGGTAACATTAGTACAGAAAGAAAAGAACCGCAGAATGCTAATCCGTTTTCGTCTTTTTAATGATGGTTTGGGATTTCGTTATGAATTTCCGATGCAGAAAGACTTGAGGCATTTTATAGTGAAGGAAGAATGCACTCAGTTTGCGATGACTGGTGATCATACAGCTTATTGGATTCCGGGAGATTATTGTACGCAGGAGTATGGATATACAAAATCTAAGATGTCTGAGATCCGGGGGCTGATGAATAAGGCTGTCGATCACCAGAATATAGCTTCGAAGGTAATCGGAGAAGCTGCCGTACAAACAGCTTTGATGCTGAAAACAGATGACGGATTGTATATAAATTTACATGAAGCCGCTTTACTCGACTATCCGTGTATGCATCTTGAACTGGATAGTGAAAATAGAACGTTCCAGTCACATCTTACTCCTGATGCAGTTGGTTTTAAAGGGACATTGCAGGCACCGGGAGTCTCTCCTTGGCGTACTATTATCGTAGGTACTGAAGCAAAAGATATTTTAGCTTCTCGTATCACATTAAATTTGAATGAACCATGTAAAATTCAAGATACTTCATGGATCAGACCTACCAAATTTGTCGGAGTATGGTGGGAAATGATAGCCGGTGGGGGTTCATGGGATTACACATCGGACTATCCTACTATAAAAATAGGCGAAACTGATTATACGAAAGCAAAACCTCACGGCAATCATAGGGCGAATAGTCAGAATGTGAAAAGATATATCGACTTTGCCGCAAAAAATGGTTTTGATGCAGTTTTGGTAGAAGGGTGGAATATCGGATGGGAAGATTGGGTGAGTAATCGGAAAGAATTTAATTTTGACTATGTGACTCCTTATCCTGACTTTGACGTGAAAGAACTGAATGAATATGCACATAGCAAGAATGTGAAACTGATTATGCATCATGAAACTGGTTCGGCATACAGAAATTATGAGCGTCATATGGATGAAGCTTTTCAATTTATGAAACAGTATGGGTATGATGCGGTGAAAACAGGCTATGTGGGGCCGATAGTACCACTCGGCGAATATCATTATAGTCAACCGATGGTTAATCATTTTCAATATGTGGTGGAAAAAGCGGCTAAGTATCGGATTATGGTCGATGGACACGAGGCAGTTCGTCCGACAGGAATCTGCCGGACATATCCGAATTTAATAGGAAATGAATCGGCAAGAGGAAATGAATTCATGTCTCGTGTTCCATTGGGGCATACGACTATTCTTCCGTTTACACGGCTTATTGGCGGTCCGATGGATTTCACTCCCGGAATTTTTGAGTTGGATTTATCTAAAATTAATCCAAATCGTCATGAGAAGATGAAAGCCACGATAACCAATCAATTGGCGCTATATGTTACGATGTATAGTCCGTTACAGATGGTGGCCGATTATCCGGAGAATTATGAACGTTTCCCAGATGCATTTCAATTTATAAAAGACGTAGCTGTAGATTGGGATAAATCAGTTTACTTGGAGGCGGAACCTTATGAATATCTGACGATTGCCCGTAAGGAAAAAGGCTCGGGTAATTGGTTTGTGGGAGGAACGACCGGTGCACAACCGCATATAGCTGCTTTTCAGTTTGATTTTTTGGATCCCGGTAAGAAATACATGGCTACCGTCTATGCAGATGCTGCAGATACTGATTATGAGAACAATCAGCAGGCATACACTATTCGCAAAATGGTGGTAACTAATAAGTCGAAGTTTAAACAATCAGTATCCATCGGCAGTGGTTTTGCTATCAGTTTGTTTGAAATAACAGATAATAAAAAGAAATAGGAATTATAACTCTCCACGAAAGAACTGATAATATATAATTTAGTAGAGATATGAATTTAGAACGTTTTTTATTGCACTCGTTATGTGCGCTTGCTTTGGTCGGTTGTGCTCAGAAGGAACAGTCGAATACGAATCCTAACTTGTTGAGAGCTCAGGAAACATTGGATTCTCTTTATCAGAATTACTCTCAACCGGATGGAAATTTATTACGGGAGAATTATCCTTTCGATCAACAGAATACTGTTACTTATCTTGCTTCTGAAGAGCAGGCAAATATGCCGAATCAATATTCGTACCTTTGGCCGTATTCGGGAACGTTTTCAGCTGTGAATGCTTTGTTGGAGGCTACCGGCCAATCAAAGTATAAAGAGTTGCTGGATAAAAAAGTATTGCCGGGGCTGGAAGAGTACTTTGATACCCGTAGGGAACCTCAGGCTTATTCATCATATATCCGGACGGCGCCGTTGTCTGATCGTTTTTATGACGATAATGTGTGGCTTGGCATTGACTTTACCGATCTTTATCAGATGACTAAAGGAGCCGGATATCTTGAGAAAGCCCGATTGATATGGAATTTTATTGAAAGCGGGACGGATGATCAACTCGGTGGTGGTATTTATTGGTGTGAGCAGAAGAAAGAGAGTAAGAATACTTGTTCTAATGCACCCGGAGCTGTTTTGGCGCTAAAATTATTCAAAGCGACTGGAGACACTCTTTTCTTGTCTCGTGGCAGAGTGCTGTATGAATGGACAAAGACACATTTGCAGGATTCTACAGACTATCTTTATTTTGATAACATCCGATTGGATGGTAAAATAGGGAGAGCTAAGTTTGCTTATAATAGCGGACAGATGATGCAGGCCGCAGCATTACTTTACCAATTGACCGGTATTCCGGCTTATCTGACAGATGCACAAAATATAGCGAAGGAATGTTATAATTATTTCTTTGTTGATTTTACTCCGGCGGATGGTAATACTTTTAAATTGATTAAGAGAGGAGATATCTGGTTTACGGCCGTTATGCTCCGTGGATTTATCGAACTTTACAAGCAGGATAATAATAAGAAGTATCTGGATGCTTTCAACCGGAGTTTGACGTATGCCTGGGATAATGCTCGTGATGATAATGGACTGTTCAATGTTGATTTAAGCGGAGTAGATAAAGACGGAAAGAAGTGGCTGTTGACACAGGCTGCTATAGTGGAAATGTATGCACGTCTGGCTCAAATAAAAGATTTGTAAACAATTAAAGATAAGAAAATATGAAAAACAAAAACATTAGTTTGTGTGTAATTGCAACCGCATTGTTGATGGGGAAGTCTGTGAAAGCAACCGATTTTGTCATTGTAAAAGATAATACGGTCATTGTAAATCAGGCGTGTCTGGCAGCAGCATATAAAACGAACCGTCCGCCTGTAAAGAAGAGATTATTTACTTCTAAGGCTGTTGAAACAGAGATTTTGCGTGTAAAGAAACTGTTGACTAACCAGAAACTGGCTTGGATGTTTGAAAATTGTTTTCCGAACACACTTGAAACAACTGTACATTATCGGACAACTGACGGTAAACCGGATACCTTTGTATATACAGGAGATATTCACGCAATGTGGTTACGTGATTCCGGTGCGCAGGTATGGCCTTATATACAGCTGGCTCATAAAGACCCTGAATTGAAGAAAATGCTCGAAGGTGTAATCCGGCGTCAGTTTAAGTGTATTAATATAGATCCGTATGCCAATGCTTTCAATGATGGTGCAAAAGGAGGGGATTGGATGTCCGATCTGACAGACATGAAACCGGAACTTCATGAGCGTAAATGGGAAATAGATTCTCTTTGTTATCCTCTCCGTTTAGCATATCAATATTGGAAAGAAACCGGTGATGCCAGTGTATTCGATAGCGAATGGATACAAGCTATCACCAATATATTGAAAACATTCAAGGAACAACAGCGTAAGGGAAGAGTGGACTATTATAAATTTCAACGTAAAACGGAACGTGCTCTTGATACACTGAATAACAATGGCTTGGGCGCTCCTGTTAATCCGGTGGGATTAATTGTATCCTGTTTCCGGCCTTCGGACGATGCAACTACTTTGCAATTTCTGGTTCCTTCTAATTTTTTTGCTGTGTCTTCATTGCGGAAAGCAGCTGAGATACTAACGACTGTGAATCAAAATACAAATCTTGCACAGCAATGTACCGATCTTGCAGAGGAAGTCGAAACGGCATTGCAGAAGTATGCAACTTACAACCACCCTAAATACGGCACCATTTATGCTTTTGAAGTAGACGGTTTCGGTAATCATTTATTGATGGATGACGCGAATGTACCCAGTTTGTTAGCAATGGCTTATTTGGGAGATGTAGATATAAACGATCCGATTTATCAGAATACACGTCGTTTTGTATGGAGTAAGGATAATCCTTATTTTTTTAAAGGTAAAGCTGGTGAGGGAATTGGTGGTCCACACATCGGTTATGATATGATATGGCCGATGAGTATCATGATGAAGGCATTTACCAGTCAAGATGATGAGGAAATAAAAGATTGTGTCAAAATGCTGATAGATACAGATGCCGGTACCGGATTCATACACGAATCTTTCCATAAGGATGATCCTGCTAATTTTACCCGTGCATGGTTTGCTTGGCAGAACACTTTGTTCGGTGAATTGATTCTGAAACTGGTGAATGAAGGGAAAACTGATTTGCTGAACAGCATACAATAAGCAGTTTGTGATAGTATACAACTGGGAGTCTAACCTTCCGGTTGTGTGCTGTTTTTTATGAAAACATAAATAGGTCTTAAGCAAAATAACACGAATAACATGAAATTTCAAAGAATCACTATTACATTTTTACTAATCTTGGCACCTTTTTGTGTAATGGCACAGAAGTGGTATACTTCTGATGTAGATGAGAAGGTAGATAATATTTTGAGAAAGATGACTGTAAAAGAAAAGTTATCTTATATCGGTGGAATTGATTGGATGTATACGAGAAACATTGATCGTTTAGGAATACCCCGTATGAAAATGTCTGATGGACCGCAGGGGCTCGGTACTCATGGACAGTCTACTGCTTATCCGGCTACGGTATTGTTGGCTGCTACTTGGAATGAAGATCTTGCCTATGAATATGGTAAGTCCTTAGGACGTGATTGTAGAGCCAGAGGGATTAATGTATTATTGGGACCTGCAGTGAACATATATCGCGCTCCTATGTGTGGCCGTAATTTCGAATATATGGGAGAAGACCCTTATTTGGCGGCACGTATCTCTACGGGATATATAAAAGGGGTACAAGACCAGGGAATTATGGCTGTCATCAAACACTTTTCTGCTAATAATTCCGACTATGACAGGCATGAAATAAGCAATGATATTGATGAAAGAACGTTGCATGAAATTTATTTTCCGGCATTCAAGGCAGCTGTTCAAGAGGCTGGAGTAGCTGCTGTCATGACTAGTTATAACTTACTCTATGGTGTTTATACGACAGAGTCTCCTTGGTTGTTGAAAGGTGTTTTGAGAGATGAATGGGGGTTCAATGGGGTACTTATGTCTGATTGGGGGTCTACCCATCATTGCATTCCGGCTGTAAAGGCTGGGCTTGATCTTGAGATGCCAGGAGGGACGAGAAAACCGGAAGAACTTGCTTATTACCTCAAGACAGGTGATATAACTATAGAAATGATCGATGAGATGGTGCGTCATATTCTACGCACAATGGTTGCGTTTGATTTTCAGAATGGGATGAAAGCAGATAAAAATATTCCATTAGATGATCCGAAAGCAGCTGAAGTGGCATTAGATGTGGCAAGAGAGGGTATTGTTTTATTGAAAAACACACAGAATACCCTACCTATTAACACGAAAAAAGTGAGAGACATTGTGGTGGTTGGTAAAAACGCGCATGGGTATGTACATGGTGGTGGTAGTGGTTCTGTAAATCCTTTCCATTATGTAAGTATGTACGAAGGCATTCAAAAAGAAGCTGCAAAACATCATGTAAATGTGACTTATGTAGATGAACTTGATTTCTTACCCGAGATTTTATATACAAAAAGTATGGGTGAGAGAGGTTTACATGCTGCTTATTTTAATAATAAAAATCTATCTGGAAAACCGGTTTTTGAACGTACGGAGAATAAGATCAACTATTCTTGGACGAAAGGCACAGGGATAAAAGGACTTGGTAAAGAAAACTATTCGGTGCGATGGACAGGTGTGATACGCCCTGATATCACGGGAGAATATGAATTTTCTGTAGGTGGTGACGATGGTTATCGTCTGTTTATTGACAATGAACTGGTAGCCGATCAGTGGGAAATAGGTAGCTTTCGTAATTCTTCTGTGAAAAAGAGATTGGAAGCAGGTAAGGAGTATGATATACGTTTCGAATATTTTCAGGAAGGCGGTGGGGCAGCTGTTGCTTTGATTTGGGAGTATAAAGGTGAAAAGCGAGATCCTTTTGTAGAACGGTTAGATCGTGCGGATATGGTAATAGCTTGTTTTGGGCATAGTTCGGATACGGAAGGAGAAGGCGCTGACCGTACTTTTGCATTACCTGATGCTGATGCAAAGATGATTACACGAGCATTAAAATGTAAAAGGCCGGTAGTCGGTGTTGTTAATGCGGGAGGGAATGTAGAGATGCAAGCATGGGAACCCGGATTAAAAGGTTTGTTGTGGGGATGGTATGCGGGACAGGAAAGTGGTACGGCTGTTGCTGATATACTTTTTGGTAATGTGAATCCCTCAGGTAAATTACCGATGACTTTTGAAAAGCGATGGGAGGATAATCCTGCTTATGATAGTTATTATGATCCGGATGGTGATAAACATGTTGCTTATACAGAAGGAATATTTATTGGTTATCGTGGTTATGATAAATTGCAACGCGAGGTACAATATCCTTTTGGTTATGGTTTGTCTTATACGGATTTTCGCCTTTCCGATCTGTCTGTTTCCAATCCGATGGTCGATGGTTCTGTAGAAGTGACGTGCAAACTCACCAATACAGGAAAACGTGATGGTGCACAGGTTGTGCAGTTATATGTTGGGAAAACGGGGGGAATCGTAGAGCGTCCCGAAAAAGAATTAAAGCAATTCAAAAAGGTCTTCTTGAAAGCGGGAGAATCGATAACGATAAAAATGTTGTTGTCTAAGGATGCGTTTACTTATTATAATATAGCTGCAAAGAGCTTTTTGAAAGATAAAGGTGATTATCATATAATGTTGGGATTTTCTTCCCACGATATATGTGTACAGAAAAATGTTCGTATTCTTTGATAATAGTTTGAATAATGAATTTTAATATGTGGCTGGTTCTGTCGTAACTGGAAGTTATTAGGATCGCCACATGCTATTTTGTATCTTTTTCGATCGAAGACGTACTTTCTGCTCTGTGAAGATAGTGGTATGAGAGTTGATAAGAAGTTAATAAAAGAACTACGGCCCGAATTCAAAGAATTCGGGCCGTAGTTCTTTTATGTGTATTCAATAAATCTTTTGATTTTATTGATTAGAGGAAGATTGGGTTATTCCTGGCCAGTCGTCTGTGCGGAAAGGAGAGGCGGGAAGTCCCGCTTTATTGTATAAAGTACATTCCGGATTATTGGCCCAACCATAGCGTACAGCTATTGGGAAAGTGATTTTTGGGGAAGAGACAATGACCTTATCACCGATTATTTTTGCTTCGGCCGGGTAGAATATATGGTCTGCTCCGGCGATCGTAAATCCTTTTAATTCGCCTCCTTGAGCAATCAATGAACCGTTAGTGTGTTTGAAAAATATTTCTATTTCGTTGTTTCTTAACTGCATGTGACTATAAATAGGTCCGGAATAGTTAATATTTTTTCCATAGGTTTGGTTAAGGGCTATTAATGAAAGCCGACGTCCTACTTCCTGTTTGTTTTTGGGGTGAATGTCATTGGCATCACCTATGTCGATTGTAACAGCCATGCCTGTGTTTTCCAGGCTTAAAGTTCTGGTTTGAGCTTCACGTAATTCGGCCCAAGCCGATTCTTCCGGCTTTTCTGAACGTTGCATGAAGTTAGCCAATTGTACGAAATAGAAAGGAAAGTCTTTGTTCCATTTAGTACGCCAGTCACGAATCATTAAAGGAAACAAGTCGCGGTATTGGTAGGCACGGTCTGCATTGGCTTCTCCTTGATACCAAATAACGCCTTTCATTCCGAATGGGATAAGCGGATGTAACATTCCGTTGTATAGTACTGTCGGGTAGAACTGGCATGTCTGGAATGACAGAGGTTGTTGTGGTACTTCGTTTTTATTGAAAATACTGATTTGCTGTTGCCATTCTCCTGCCAAAGATATTCTTCCTTTACCGTTTGTGACATAAAGCATGGAGGGATCTCCCGGAATTCCACTGTTTCCTCCGGTATCTCCTAAGCGAATGGTTAATATGTTTTTTCCCTTTTTCAATAGATTACGTGGAATTGCATAGTGACGTGCAGTACCTATGCCATACGTACGACCTATTTCATGGCCATTGAAAAAGGTTATGTCATCGTCATCAATTTGGTTCAGTTCTACTTTCAAATCTTGCTTTAACCATTCATCCGGTAGGTCTATTTCGCGACGTAACCAGATGAATCCTTCAAAACCGGGATTGATTTGTTCTTCTATATATCCTGGAATTTGTATGGTCCCCCAGGAAGAAGTGTCGTAATCAACTTCCGCCCATAAGGGGTGTTCATTGTTGTATCCCGGGTCTTTTTGTCTGACTTGTGCTTCCCATTCGTTCATCATCCGATTGTATATGGCTATGGCTTCCGGCATATTGTCTTCTGCTTTTCGGGTAAGCGCTATTTGTTCGTGAAATTCCCACATGGTATCCAGTGTTTTACCGCTCGTCCAACTTTCGGCTGGAGTTCCTCCCCAGGTCACATCAATAACTCCTATTGGTACGTTTAATTTTTGATTTAATTCACGGGCAAAGAAATAGGCTACTGCCGAGAAATTTTCTACGGTTTTTGATGAACAGTTTTGCCATCCTCCCATTGTGCTTTCTCCTTTTGTAAGAGGGATAGGACTAATGGTCTTTTTCACTTGGTATAAACGGATATCAGGATGATTGGCCTGATTGATTTCTTGTTGGAAATTCATTACTTTTCCCCATCCTTTAATAGGCATTTCCATATTGGATTGCCCGGAGCATATCCATACTTCTCCAATCATAACATTGGATAGCTTGATCTCTTTACCATCTGAAATGCTGATATCATAGGGACCTCCTGCATTTGGTGTTTGAATTTCGATTTTCCAATTTCCTTCGGAGTCGGTAGGGGCGATATAGGTTTTTCCATCCCATGAAGCGGTGAGCTTTACCTCTTTTCTTTTGCCTGCCTGCCCCCATATCGGGATCTGAGTTTGTTGCTGTAAGACCATGTTATCGGAAAATATTGCCGGTAATACGGGTTTTGCATTCATACTCCAACAAAAAGATGCCGCCAGAATGGCGAATACTGCTATTTTTTTTGTTATTTTCATGTCCTTATATAGAGATGTGGGTATTATTCTTTAATTAGTTTTAATGAATACGATTGTCCGGCTTTTGTATAGGCTTGTATCAGGTAAATGCCTTTATCCATGTCGTCTATGTTAAATACCTTGTTGGAGAATGTTTTTTCTGGTTTTCCGGATAGACTGAAGATTCTTACTTCATTTATCAGTTCCGAATTGGTACCCTCTATTGAACAATAACCTTTAGTTGGGTTTGGAGACAGATAAAGGTCGTTTACGGAGGCAGAGGGTGCAAGAAGCCCGGTGCCGCCATCGTCTTCATTTACGGGATACTCCAGGATCAATCCTGCATCGATGTATTGGCCACCCGAGAATTGAGTGCATTTTACAGCAATTAAATTTTCTCCGGCTTTTAAAGTTGCTTTGGCTTCCTTACTGACATCTACTGTTGTGTAATTACTGGTGTATCCGGTTGTACTGAAAGCCAATACTCCGTTGATATAAACTTCACAGTCGTCATCGTGATAAAGCGTCAGGCGTAGATTGTTACGGAGTTTCTCGTCTTTTTCTGCTACGTTGAATTTCTTTCTTAAATAGATATGGTTGCTTTTCCATTCTGTATTTACTGTGGATTTATTGTCATAAGTGGTGTTAGGTGCGCCTCCATCACCGAAACCACTAACTCCGGTATTCCACGAAGTATCATTGAAAGTTATAGTATTCCAATCCTCGGCTGGTGTGTTGTTAGTGTATTTCCATTGAACTTTTTTAGCTCTTAATGCTGTAGGGACCAGCTCGATGGCAGAAGACTTGATTGTGTGTGAAATCACTTTTTTGATTTCTTCTTTCTGTTGTTCATTTACTTTTACGACTTTCCGGTCATAGGTTATCAGGCCATTGACTTCTCCTTCCAAATCGGTGAGCTGTGTGTATACGGCACCTCCCAATCCATCGGCTTGCAAAGGCTTCAGCAAATCTGTATAGCTATTGAACAGATCTTTCAATTCTTCACCGCTATTTACCGATACATATACCATATCACTGTTTTTCCAGACATGGTCTTTTATAACATAAGTGATTCCACCATATTCTCCACATACAGATATCCGGTTGGAAGTAGGATTGGGAAGCATACCGGGGCGGGGATAACTGTGCATATCGGCTACTTGTCCTACGTTATCAAAAATCACCCAACCACTGGCAGAACTGACGATACGGGTATCATCTAAAGCTTTGATCCGGTTATAGGCATTGCGGGTATGGTTACTATTATCCGCATACTGTCCGAATCCTTCATTAAAGGCAATCCAGGTGACGATACACGGGTGATTTTTCAGGTTGCTGACAATGTGATCGCATTCACTCAGGAAATTCTTTTTTACCCATTCGTCATCACCCAATAAGTTTTGATCCGAACCGGCATTTACCATGTCTTGCCATACCAATAACCCCAGTCGGTCACAATGATAATACCAACGTGCCGGTTCTACTTTGATATGTTTGCGTGACATGTTAAAGCCTAATGCTTTGGTCTGTTCAATGTCGAAAATCAATGCATCATCGCTTGGCGCGGTATATAAACCATCGGGCCAGAAGCCTTGGTCCAGAGGACCGAATTGAAAAATCGGTTTGTTGTTGAGCATGAAACAGGCTTTTCCGTTTTCACTTCCCATTGATATTTTTCGCATACCGAAGTAGCTTTTTACTTTATCTACGGTTTGATTGTTGGAACGTAATTCTATTTCTACATCGTAAAGGAAAGGAGAATCGGGACTCCATAATTTAGGTTGTGCAATCGGCAATTCGATGGTTTGAAATACTTTGCCGATTTTCTCTGTGACTAAAGAACCTTTATCATAAATGCGTATGATGGCTTGACATGAAAGTGCATTGTTTCCGTTTATTTTTATTTTGACCAGACTATTGTCCACATCGGGAATAATACTTAATTCACTGATATGACTATTATTTACTCCCTCCATCCATACAGTCTGCCAGATTCCCGATGAAGGGGTATAGAAGATACCGCCATTCTGAATTTTTTGTTTTCCAACGGGTTGTCCTCCGGCATCAGTAGGATCCATGAACTGGACTTGTAATTCTTGCTCTCCTTCTTCTTTTAGAGCTGAGGTTATATCAAAGCTGAACGGGTCATATCCTCCTGTATGGGTGCCTACTTGTTTTCCGTTCACATAAACTTCACATTTCCAGTCCACTGCACCGAAATGGAGAAGAATGTTTTTACCTTTCATTTCGGAAGGAATGGTGAATGTCCGGTTGTATAGATAAGTTTTGTAAGGGCGTTCTTCATGGTCAGTTAGCATTAAGCCGGATAATGCTGATTCAATAGGAAATGGAACTAAAACTTTCTTGTCGAAAAGTTGGGCAGAACGGTATCTTCCCATGCCGATACTTTCTTTAAAATCCCAAATTCCATTCAAATTGAGCCAGTTATCACGTACCATTTGCGGGCGAGGGTATTCTCCTAATACATTTTCCGGATCGATAGTATCATACCACGGAGTTGTTATGGGCGATTTCTTTTTCCTCCATTGAGTCTGAGGCTTTTGGTTGATAGAAGCATTCTTACCGAACAGTTGCCATTGCAATAACTGGAAGTTGGAACTGCCATTTGTTTCTTGCATTCTTAGGCGGAAAGCTTGATATCCTTTTGTGCTGTTTACTTTGAACTTCATAGTTGCTAATCGGCAGGGAAACAGGAAATCGTGTCTTTCATCGATCGTTTCCCAAGTATACCCGTTGTATCCTTCTATATTCCAGGATTTCAGATCTCTGTCTATTGCATCTTCACAGGAAGTTAATGTGTAATATTGTAATGCTTGGGGCTGTGCGGGTTCGGTTATGACAAAGAAGGTATTGGCGGACTTTCCATAATATTTGGTAGATAATTTGCGGTCGAATAAGTTGAGAAAGCTATGTCCGTTTTCACCTTCCGGTGTTGCACTGGTGTGTTCTTCTACAGGAATTCCGGCCATCATGTCTTCAACGAATGCTTCTCCGGATTCAGTGAAGGGAATTCCGAACAGTTGTAGTTCGGCAACGCTGACACTTGGGTGTCCGGTTGCTTTCAAGCGATAATAACGTGCAGTCTCCGTAACGGCGTTCGAAGTGTTCCGGTCTATCTGAAAAATAGTAGAATATTCGTGCGATTTGGAAGAAGAGGGGATTACCATTTTCCAGTTTAGTGCATCTGCCGAATATTCCAATATCCATTTACCTACGTCTTCGGTACTCGTTTTTCCTGCGGATAATAGATATCCTGTTAATAAAACAGGCTGTTTACAATCGATTGTAATTGTTGCAGATGTTTTTTCGGGTACATTATATAAGGTATTGTAATTATTATCTGTTAGATTCTCGAGTGTTTCATTATCATCGGACGAACTTATTGTCGCATCATCTGTGAAATCGTAGGGATATACATTTTCATCGATGTACTTATCGGATTTGCTGATGATGAACCGCACCAAGTTTGGTCCGTAGTTTTTTAACGGAGTGATTTTGATGTTGTTTTTACCGGTATCAAAGTGCAGGTAGGTTGTTGCGGTATTGGCATCAGCCGGATTTCCCCACGAAGCGGTTGTTTGTGGAAATTGGACGATGACAGGGTCGTAGTTATTTACAGTTATTGACATTGGGCGGTTGGTGTCTCCTGTCAGGTATTTGATGTCAAATTTATAGGTTCCGGCCTTTTCTATTTCGATTTCTGTATATTCGAGTGAGGAACCGAATGTAATGTTTTCTACTATTTTTCCATTCTCATGTTCTGATATGGTAGGACCATTTCCTTTTAATTGAGCATTGGCTGCTTCTAATGTGATCGGTAGTTTGGTATTTACTGTTCCTGTATGTGGAATAAGTAATAATACGAATGTTAAAACGAGGGAATAAATTTGTATTTTCATGTGCATATAGGTATGATTAATAATATTACAAAAATAGCTAAAATAACGATGCCTATGACTGGTAGTGTGTTTTAAAAAGGGACATAATATGCCAAATGAGTATTTGATTCACTCATTTAGTTGTATGGTATTATGGTATGTACTATTTTTACAACAAAGTATCACGATTAACAAATAATTAAGATATCATGATTAAACAAAATCTATCAGTAACGTTGTTGGCCTTATGTATGAGCGCAACTATTTGGGGACAGGCTGATGAGAAGAAATGTATTTTTATTTCTACGTCTCATTTGGATACTCAGTGGAATTGGACAGCCCGGACCACTCTTGAAGAATATATTCCGAATACGATGACTCAGAATTTTCCTTTGTTTGAGAAATATCCGGACTTTCATTTTAATTTTGAGGCGGCTATCCATTATATGTGGATGAAAGAATATTATCCGGAGGAATACGAAAAAGTGAAGAAGTATATTACTGAAGGGCGTTGGCATATTAGTGGAGGAAGTATCAATGCAAGTGATGTAATGGTGCCTTCTGCCGAATCTGTTATCAGAAATTTCCTGTACGGACAATCTTATTATAAAAAAGAATTCGGGAGAAAAGGAGGAACTGACATTATGCTTCCTGACTGTTTTGGTTTTCCATACTCTCTACCTACTTTAGGAAAGCATTGTGGAATAACGGGATTTCATACACAGAAACTTTCTTGGGGATCGGCTTATGATTATAAATCATTGCCACCGTTTGGTATTTGGAAAGGCGTAGATGGTTCTGAAGTGTATGCTATCTTTAAAGGGGAGGCCTATGATGCACATAAACAATATAATAAAGATATGTCTAAGGATGAAGATATGAATCGACTTGCAGAGGAAAATTATCAGAAATATGGCTTGGCATCGGTATTTAGATATGTTGGTCCGATGGGGGATAGAGGAGGCGGATTGAAAGATACTGAAAGTGAAGAAGGTGAACGTACTCCTTATTGGTTACAGCAGAGTATAAATTCAGACGGACCGGTAAAAGTCGATTTATGGACTCCGGACGCTATCTTTCAATACTTAGATGAAAACCGTAATGAAAAGTATGTGGTTTGGGACAATGAATTACCAATGAAAACGCATGGTACTGGATGTTATACTTCTCAGACCATTATGAAATACTGGAATCGTAAAAACGAACTGCTGGCTGATGCTACTGAAAAAGCATCGGTTGCTGCTGCATGGGTGGGAGGCGCAGAATATCCGTCGGATATTCTGACTGAATCCTGGATACGTTTGTTGTGGCATCAGTTCCATGATGACTTGACCGGAACTTCTATCCCGAGTGCTTATACAATTTCTTACAATGACGAAGTGCTAGTGAATCAGACTTTAGCCAACACGCTTACTGGTACCATTGGGGCATTAGTGCGTCAGATGGATACACAAGTACAAGGCGTTCCTTTGGTAGTTTACAATCCTCTTTCTGTGCAACGGACCGATGTGGTTGAAGCATCGATTACTGTAGCTTCTGAGCCTTCCGAAATACGTATATTAGATGGGGCGGGTGAAGAAGTTTTGTCTCAAATAACGGGATATGATAGTACTACGGGCAAACTTTCTTTTATATTTAAGGCTACTGTAGCCTCATTGGGATATGCCACTTATGAGATACGCTTGAACGAGACCTCTGAATTATCTTCTTCATTGAAAATTACTGAAACTACTCTTGAAAATGATCGTTATCTTGTAACTCTTAATGCAAGGACAGGAGATGTTCGGCAGATTAAAGATAAAAAGCTGGACAAACTTTTGTTGAGAATGCCTATACAGATGCTTTTGTTTGATGATCGGTCGGATAGCTTTCCTGCATGGGAAATAGTTTATGAAACTTTAAATAATACGCCTTCCTATGTGGATGAAAATGTGAAAATTGAGATAGTAGAGAATGGTCCGTTGAGAGTTAGTTTAAAGATCTGTCGAACGAAAGCTGGATCTGAATTTGTACAATATATACGTTTGACAGATAGTGAAGTGAGTGATCGGATTGACTTTGTTAATGAAGTGAATTGGAAAAGTAGGGGGAAGTTGTTAAAGGTAGCTTTTCCATTGCAAAGTGCAAATTCAAAAGCAACTTACGATTTGTCTATAGGGGCTATTGAGCGTGGAAATAATAAAGAAAACTTATATGAAGTAGCTGGACATCAATGGGCCGATTTAACCGCTGTTGATGGCGAATATGGAGTTTCTATCTTAAATGATTGTAAATATGGATGGGATAAACCAAATGATAATACATTGCGTTTGACTTTGATTCATACACCTGCTGTAGCGGGAAATTATTCGTATCAAAAAGATCAGGATTTGGGATTAAATAAGTTTACATATTCTTTTTATAGTCATGAAGGCAAATGGGATGAACGTACACAATGGGAGGCTTCCCGTCTTAATCAGCCTATATTAGCTTTCCAAGTACCTAAATATGCAGGTCTCTTGGGGAAGAGTTTTGGATTTGTCTCGTTAAATACCGATAAAGTAGCTATAAAAGCACTAAAGAAAGCAGAAGAATCGGATGAGATCATAGTACGTGTATATGAATTGACAGGAAATAATCAAGATAATGTAGAACTTACGTTTCCTAGTACAATTTTGTCGGCACGTGAGGTTAATGGTATTGAAGAAGAAGTCGGGAATGCTTCTTTTTCTAATAATAAATTGGCTTTTAATATTGGAAAATTCCAACCGAAAACTTTCGCTTTAAAATTGGCTTTACAAGAAACTGGAGTAACTCCTCCCTCATCCTGTATTGTGGATTTGAGTTATAATCGTGATGTAATGAGCTATGATAATAGTAGAAATGATATGTCGACTGGTATTGATTATGCTTATCCTGCAGAATTGCTTTCTGACAATTTGTTTTCGGGGGGTGTTGAGTTTAAGATTGGAAATCGTGAAGCTAAACAAAGAAATGCTTTTTTATGTAGAGATAGTAAAATCTCAATTGCTTTGCCGGCTATGCAAAATGCAAAGAAAATGTATGTGTTGGCTGCGAGTAGTAAGAAAGAAGGAACTATTGCTAAATTTACCGTAGGAGGGAAGTCTTATTCATTTCATGTTCCATATTGGGCTGAAACAATTGGAGCATGGGAAACCGAATATAACGAGGAAGGAGGATTTTGTAAGGAAAATGTGGCTTTTACAGCTACTCATCGGCATACTAAAAATGGGAAAAATGATCTTTATGGATTCATGCATATGTACAAGTATGCGATTCCGATAAATTATGATGCTACAGACTTGATGATAGCAACTAATACAGATTTATATATTTTTGCAATTACTCTTTCTGATAATGTGAATGATGATGTAATTCCGGTATCTGAGGTGACTTCTTTGCCGGTGTTTACTGATTTGTCAGAAGACAGATGTGGTGAGAAATTGGTTCCGCAGACAGTTCAAGCTTCTCATCAAAATGGTAGTAATGAGGGGGCGGATAAGGCTGTTGATGACGATTTAGATACGAAATGGTGTGTTACTGACAATTCTACTCCTTGGCTGGAATTTTCTTTTGCTAAAACGGTGGAAATCTGTCATTGGTTTGTTATGAATGCAGGAATTGAGAGTACTGATTATATAACCTCGGCATTCCGTTTACAAAAATACGAAAATGGCAATTGGATAGATATAGATGGAGTGGAAGGAAATACGATAAATAAGGTTCACCGATCAGTAACTCCTTTTAAAGCCGATCGTATTCGCTTACAGATCGATAAGGGTGAACAGAAAGGGTCTACTATACGTATTCTTGAGTTTGCTGTGTATGGTCGTGAAGTGGGTACAGTGGGCATTGAACATACAGTTTCTTTGAATAATAATTTCCATATTGAAGGTAACTATCCGAATCCTTTTTTTAGACAGACTGCGATACAATGTGTAGTGCCAGAAGGAATATCCGAGCTTGTATTGAATGTGTATGATTGCATTGGGAAAGTTATTGATAACCGTGTTTATCCGGTTTCCAAATCTGGGTTACAGGAATTCATCTGGGATAGTCACGATATTAACGAAGGAATTTATCTCTATACAATTTCTGCGATGAAAGATGGAAAAATGATATTTACAGATACAAAGAAGATGATTATTAGTAAATTCGTAGCTGAATAAAGTGAAATATTGTCATATAGATTGCAATGAATAAAATAGAAAGTTGAAGTTATAGTATAATGTTATGAGAAAAGTATTGATTACTATTCTATTGTTGAGTCTTTTTGTTGTAAAACAGGCATTTGCATCTTTTTCATTGCTCGACTTGGCAAGTCTTAATGGTCAGCTGTCTAATAATGCTATTTTGTGTATTCATCAGGATTTGTATGGCTTCATGTGGTTTGGTACTTATGACGGACTAAATTTGTATGATGGCAAGAAGGTAACTACATTCCGTTATGAAATTAATAATCCGAATTCCCTTTCTGGTAATACCATCCATAATATACAAAGTGCTGATGATGGTTATTTGTGGATATCGACTCAACGCGGACTTAATAAATTTTCTTTGAAAGAACGACAGGCTGTTGAAACTTATGTGCAATATAAACGGGTAGATCTGATTGCAGTTGATAAAAAAGGGAATAGTTGGATGATTAATAAAGATAATTATATCTTATTTTATGATTCATCAATAAAGAAAATGTGGGAGATACCTGCCGAGGGGATTCGGTTGAGTGAAATAAGGTCAATGTTTGCTGATAAATCGGGTAGAATCTGTCTTATATTGAAAGATGCCCGTTTGCAATATCTTACATTGACCTGTAAAGTTACGAGAAAAGATATCCCTTATGCCTTGTCTATATCGGAGGTAAATTTTCATAATGAAGAAATAATACAGGTCTTTTATGAGGATGAACAGGTCTATTTTATTGATAAATACCATAACCTGTTTGTCTATGACAGCTTTAAGCAAATGAAAATTTTGCTGCGGAACATATCTGATATGGTTAGTCAATATGGATTAGTTTCGTCTCTACGGCTTTTTCAGAATGAAGTCTATCTTGCTTTTATGCATAGTGGGTTGTTAAAGTTTGATGCGTCTACTCATGACAAGAAGCCGGAATTAATAAATATGACAGTGGGTATTTTCGGATTGATGAAAGATCGTTTTCAAGAGGCGATGTGGGTTGGTACCGATGGTTTGGGAGTGGAATTATATTGTAGTGAAAAGAATAATTTTGGTAATATATTGTTGAGTAATTTGCCGTTTGTTGCAAAACGCCCGGTCCGTGCTTTCTATACGGATGAAGAGAATACACTTTGGATTGGAACCAAAGGAGATGGAATTATTCGAATTAAAGATTATGCTTTATTTAAGAACAGCAAAATTCCTGTTGAGAATATACAGCACTTTGTCGATATGCACGAAAATCCAGTATATTCTTTCGTAAGAAGTCGTTTCAATAAAAATGATTTGTGGATCGGTACTGATGGAAATCTCTCTTATTATTCTTATAAAGAAAAAAAAATGTATCCAGTGAAGGATCATTCAAATCTGGTTCCGGCTGTTGCAAATGTTCATAGTTTCTGTGAAGTGAACGATTCTACGTTATGGTTGTCTTCCAGAGGGCTTTATAAAGTTACTATTGATAAAAGTAAACATCCTTATGAAATTAAAAGAAAAGAATGTTATCCTTTTCTGAGAGATAATGTTTGGGTTAATGATGAATTTTATTCAATGATTTATAATGGAGACTCTATTTTATTCTTAGGAAGTAGGGGGGGGTATGGAGTGAACCGTTTTAATATTAACGATTCCACGAGTTCTTCTATTTTGATGAATATGGCAATTGGAGATGTTATTAGTTTGTACATTGACGAAGATTCTACGTTGTACGTGGGTACCAGTTCTGGATTGATACAAGTTTTGGGAGGTGAAGATAAAACGAAAGATAAAATAAAGCAGTTTACTCGTGAGGATGGTATCTTGAATGATATGATTCATGGAATTCTGGAAGATAATTTTGGTATTATTTGGCTCAGTACTAGTAAAGGATTGGTCAAATATAATCCTCAGAATGGTGCATTTTTTAATGTGAGGTCATTACACATTGGTGTTTCTGAATTTTCGGATGATGCTTATTGGAAATGTCCATTAACTGGACGCCTGTTTTTTGGTGGTGTAAACGGACTTGTATGGATCGAGCCGGAGATTGAACAAACAATTACTACCTATGAACCAGATTTATTATTTACAGAGTTAGATTGTTCTGGAGATAAGCAGACATTATATGAATATAATGAAAATACAGATAAGGTATTAAAGTTGAGATCTGATCAAAATACGTTTCAACTGACATTTGCAACTTTGGATTATATAAATGGTGATAATTATGATTATTTCTATCTACTTGATAATTATGATAATCAGTGGGTTTCATTGAAAAAGGAGAATAAGATTCGCTTTACTAATCTCCCTCCGGGTGATTACACTTTGAAAGTTAAATATAGAAATGATGTTGTTTCTGCTGATGATAAGGTGTATTCTCTTCGGGTTACCGTATTACCGCCTTGGTATCTTTCTCCATTGGCTTATTTGATTTACAGTTTTTTGTTTGTTGTATCTCTTGTTTTAGTCATTCTATATGTACGAAGAAAATTTGTACAAAAACAACAGGCACTGGCGCGAAGAATCAAAGAGGAACAAAAGGAAAAAATGTATGAGTCAAAATTGAATTTTTTTGCCAATGTAACTCATGAATTGTATACTCCTTTAACGTTGATAAATGGGGCGGTGGATCAAATACGAAAAGGAGAAATAAATCAGAATACGCGAAAATATCTGAGTGTTCTGCATAATAATGTACTTAGTTTGAATGAGTTGATACAAGAAATATTGGATGTAAGAAAAATTGAAGAGGCTGATATTAATCTTAGTGTCTTAAAGAATATTTGTTTATCTGAGATTTTTGATAAATTATTAACTTCTTTTTCTGTATTGGCTGGTCAAAATAGTATTGAATTTATTACTTCTGTACCCGATAATTTATATTGGAACACAGATAGTAAAGGATTTAGAAAGATAATTTCTAATTTACTGTCTAATGCATTGAAATACACTCCGGTTGGTGGGTATGTTAAATTAACGGTCACTGTTGAAAATAATATTCTGAAAATTGTGGTTCGCAATTCAGGAAAAGGCATAGAACCCAGCAAACTGTCTTCTATTTTTGATCGGAATTGTATTTTGGAGGAGACCGATGTAAATGCTAATAATCAAATGACAGCCAGAAATGGGCTGGGATTATATATTTGTTACAGTATTGTGAAAATGCTGAAAGGAGAGATAACGGTAAATAGTGTGGTCAACGAGTATACAGAGTTTGTTATTACTTTGCCTAACCAGGTTCAAAATGAGATACCGAATACCAATGAACAGCCGATTGTGAAGGTATCAGTTAATTTGGTTGAGGAGGATAATACGGAGAAAGTATCAAAAATAGATATTAATAGTGTTGTGGAAGCTTCGGTTCCACATGTTTTAATTGTTGATGATAATAAAGATATTGTAGAATTAGTAGCAGATTTATTGTCTCCATATTGTCAAACATTGAAAGCCTTTAGTGTAAAAGAGGCTTTGGGGCTTTTGAAGAAGCAAACTCCATCTCTTGTAATTACAGATATAATGATGCCTGAAATTGACGGATTCTCTTTTATCCGGATGTTGCGTGAAGATAAATACTGTAAACGTCTTCCAATAATTGCTCTTTCTGCTAAAACAGATAATTTGGATCAGGTAAAAGGATATGAGTTGGGTGTTGATGCCTATATAACTAAACCTTTCTCATCCGATGTCTTGATTTCTGTAGTATGTCGTTTTCTGACCAATAAAGTGGAAATGAAAAATTATTATGATTCTGTAGATAGTTCTTTTGAATATATACATGGAAAACTTTTACATCAAAAAGATAAGAAGTTTATTGAAGATGTATTAGATATTATAAAGGAGAATATATCTAATTCGGAACTTGGTCCGGAATTAATTGCAAATCAGATGAAGACTTCGACTCGGAATTTATATCGTCAAATGAAAAAGATCATAGAAATTTCCCCTACAGAGCTGGTTAAAGATTATAAACTTTCTTATGCTGCGAAGTTACTTATTACTACAAATTTATCAGTGAAAGAGATTATTTATAAGATAGGTATTACTAACAAATCTTACTTTTATAACGAATTCTTTAAAAAATATCAACTTTCTCCGAAACAATATAAAGGGATGAAGGCAGAAAGTGAAGAATAATTTTTCATTGTATCTAATGTTGACAGTGTTGAGATTTTGGCTAATTTTCTTCAATAATTGAGTAGAAATTAAATTTATTAGTATATGCAGTTGTATGTCGAATATTTAGGTAGAGTTTTTCCATTTCTATTTGATAAAACATCCGGGTGTGATATGTACTGGATTTAGTGGTTCTTCTTCAACTAAATTAAAGAAGAACCGAATAAGTTTACACTTCTGTTTGTTAGTCCTATTGTAGTTGTCCTATTTGGAGGATATCCAAATATAGTACTAATTATTCTATTTATTCCAATGTTATAGAACTGATTTTTGTTATATTTTCATTTGTCAAGAAATATCCTCGGTCGGGGCCGTACGGCAAAGGGCGGGACCACCCGTCCCGATGAGCACAACCTGAGTCGGGGTACTTTCATACCTTCTCCTCCTTTATAATTTCCATTGGCGTGCGCATTTTCAAAGCTTGGTGTGGTTGGATATTATTATATGTGTGCACAGCCTGTTTAATGCGTTCTTCCACCTGATTAAAATCTCCTTCCCGCAGTCAAAGAGCCATCCGTTCTTAATAGTATTATTCACCCGTTCGGTCAATGCATTATGCAGAGGATCACCACACTGTGTCATGCTTATGTTTATATGTTGTGCTTTTAACGTATCAACATATTGGTTTGAACAGTATTGAACTTCAGGTCTGAATGATATAATCAACCCACTGATATTTATTCCGTTCTCTCTGTAAAATAGAAAAGCTGACTCCAAAGCTTTCATCGGGCCTTCCATTGTCAATGAAGGACAGAACGAATAACCTACTATTATACTTCCGCTTGTGCTTGCAACAAACTTAGGTGTCGTGTTTAGCAAATTAGGATATATATAATTCCCATAATAATTATGATTGGAGTTCGTCGTTTTGGGACGCACGCGTCTCTTCCGTTGGACCAGACCATTAGAGCGGAATATCTCATAGCACTGGTCACGTCCTATCACCATTTTTTCCTTAAAGTAACGAACACAGCATGCATATAGCTCACACATACCCGCTTGGGGCATTAAAGTTCTTAATTCTTTGCAATACAGAACAATGCTTGTCTTCAAAACATTAACTTCACACTGTCTGTCCACATGTTTATAGTAACCTTGTCTGGTTATGCCGAAGTAACCATAGAGTCTGTTCAGATCACCGTGTTTACGGTTGACTGAGCCCCTCTGTGACAAGGTGTCGATTATTTGGCATCTGAGTTTTTTCGCACGGGTATATGATAGGTCTGCTCTGTCAGATCAATAAGCACCTCGCAGGCTTCATGAAGCATCTTTGTCGTATCCAAATCCCGTTGAAGTTGACGGTTAGACTTGTGTAACGCTTCATTTTCCGCAGGAAGCTGAGCGATAAGGGCGGCTGAGTCTTCGTCTATCAACTGTGGGTCAATGATGGATTTTTGCATCTTCGGGTCTTCTATCTCGTACATTTTCATCCAGCGGGACAATGTACCTAGACTTAATCCATTACATCGTTCAAATGTTTTGCGACGGTCGGAACTGGAAAGATACTCGCGAATATAAGACTTACTTTCCAATTCTGTAAACTTTCTGTGAGGTTTTCTTTTAATTAACATACTTTTTTTGATTTATAAAGTGTCAACTTATTCAGTACACTTATAGTTTTTGTGCAGTGATAATATACTTAATATGTATGGAAAAGTGTTGTTCTTTGTATGGTATAAATGTAGCTTACTATCGTATTCTAAATTGTTTGAATACAAAACAATGCTTGTAACAAGATTGGTAAGAAGCTATTTGTTCAGATATATCCCATTGCCTTTTGTGTCCCTTTATTTTTTTATTTTCTATCTATATACTGATGGCTTTTGAATATTGTTGTTGCTTTCGATGTAGAAATAACCATCTCCTTATCTATTTCTTTCAGAAGTTACTAAAGTTTTATATAATATAGATGATTGGGTACATGGTGTGAAGAATGTAACAGAAGTACTGGGGACGTGAATGAACTAAAAAGGGACATAAATGTACACTTGTTTATTAATAGTTTTTTCGTATATTGTTTATTTGTTTGCACTTCGATAACTTTGCAATAAAATATTAATCGTTATTTTAAAATTTAATTATTATGAAAACAAAGTTACTATGTGCAAAGACAGCAATGTTTGCTCTGGCTTGTTTTTCTTCTATTGGTGTTTGGGGCCAAATTAAGATTACAGATGAAAATGGTTTAAAGGCTATTGCTGAGAATTTGAATGGTGATTATGTTCTTGAGAACAATATTACTTTATCAAAAGAATGGGAACCTATTGGAACAAACGATTCTCCATTTACGGGTACGATTGATGGTAAGGGGTTTACAATTTATGGATTAAAGATCAATCGTCCGGAACAAAATTCAGTTGGTTTTATTGGTACTGCTAAAATAGAGGATGTATCTTCTACAAAGGTAACAGTGAAAAATTTGCGTTTAGTAGGTGTGGAAATTTTTGGGCATCAAGATGTAGGTGCTGTTATTGGTAATTCATATGGTGCTAAAGTGAGTGAATGCTATACATCTGGGCTTGTTTATGGTTGGGATCACACTGGTGGTATTATTGGGGGGACTAAAAAGGTTGATGATGACGATAATATTATGACACAGGTTTCGAATTGTTATTCCAATGCAGCTGTGGTTAGTTCCAGTTATCAAGCGGGTGGTATTATCGGTGCAAGTATAAATTCAGTAGTCGATCGTTGTTATTTTAGTGGTGTTGCTGTGTGTCCCGAAGGACGTTCTGGAGGTATTGTAGCTCTTAATGACGGTAATAGTTTGACTATTACTAACTGTGTAACATTATCTTCTTATATAAAGGCTGGTAGTGGAGATGCTGGTGGTGCAAATGCTATTTTAGGTGCAGATAATCCCGCGGAAGACAGTAATGCTGTTAGTACAATCAGTAATAGTTATTCATGGAGCGGTTTGAAATTGTATGAAAATAATGTAGAAATAGCACGTTCTAACAATGCAAATGATTCTTATGATGGAGGATATCTTGATTTGGATGAATTGAAAACTGCACAATTTTGGCTTGGTGACGTTAACTTTGATGCTGGTATATGGACAATGGTAGAAAATACATATCCATCATTATCTAATGTTCAGGTTCCATTAGAGAATTATATCTACATACCTTCTTTCCCGGAGAGATGTTTGCCTGGTAAAACTTTTAATGCAGAAGCCATACCAGCTTCTGGTAGAACTATTACTTATACCAGCTCTAATCCCGAAATTGCCACAATCGATAGTAAGGGTAAAATTTCTTTCTTGAAAGATGGTAAAACTACTTTGACTTTTGTAGACCAGGGTGATAATTATGTAAAAGGTTGCACAAAAACTTATGAGTTAGAGGTGAAAGGTGTTGCTTACACCATTATGGATGAGGAAGACTTGAGATGTGTTAAGTATGATTTGGCAGGTGATTTTAAGTTAGGTGCTGATATTTATTTGACAAAAGATTGGGAATTGATGGATGTTTTTACCGGTACATTAGATGGCCAGGGATATACAATCCATAATTTACGTTATATAAACGAAGAACAGGGGCGTGTAGGTCTGTTTGGTGAGGCAACGGGAGCTACTATAAAAAGAGTAGGTATTGCAGGTGCTTATCTTAATGGTAATGAAGATGTAGGTGCTATTGTTGGTTATGCAAATGGCTGTAATATCTCAGAATGTTTTGTAGATCAGGCTTCCTATATTGCAGGTCGTGACCATATTGGTTCAATTGTAGGTAAGGTAGAGAAAATGGAAGTAGAAGAAGAAGGTTCTGCTGAAAAAGTAATAACCGGAACTACGGTAAGTGACTGTTACTCTATGGCTAAAGTTTATTCGAGAGAATATCAGGCTGGTGGCGTTGTAGGAGTTGTGAATTACGGTACGGTAGAAAGATGTTATTTCTCAGGAAATATTCGGGCAACGAAAGGACGTGCCGGTGGTATTTTCTCTTTGGTTGATGCGGATGGTAAAGTATTTGTAGAGAATAATGTTTGTCTTGCCAGTGGTATTTATTGTAGTGAAGCTACATATTGTATTGGTGAGAACGGTCGTACATCAACTGCTACATTAACCAATAATTATGTTGATCACTATGCTTCTTATAAAGGAACGGATTTGTCATCTTCTGCTCCTTCCGATGTTTATGATAACGCTAGTAATAATGGTGAAAAATTAGAATCTGACGAAGTACTTTCTTCTGAATGGTACAAGGAGACGTTAGGCTGGGACTTTGATAATATATGGACCTTTATTGAAGGTGGTGAAGGTAATATGTATCCGATATTGAAATGTCAACAGTCCAAAGTTTTGACTCCTGTTATTTATGGTATACCTGAGCCGGCATTTTTAATTCAATTGGCTGACGGGAGTTCTTCTGAAAGTTTGAATTTAGAGAGAATTAAATCTACGTGTGGGCAGAAGTTGATTTTTAAAATTACAAAAGGTGAGGAATATATTTATATTGACGGTACTATCGTAGATTTTAGTGGTGCGAAAGAGGTTGACGGTGAAACGGTAGCTACTATATCTATAGCTCCAGAGGTTGAAATTACGGGTTTGAAACCGTTTGAAACTACTGCTTTTGATATTAATATGGTTGGGCAATCTCATGTTTTTCCTATTAACAATGTTGCAGATTTACTTGATGTCAACAATAAGTTGTTCGCAAGTTTTTGTTTGATGAATGATATTGATATGACAGGAGTTGAATTCGAAGGTTTCGGTTCTTTAGAATCGCCTTTCACCGGTAGCTTTGACGGTAATGGACATACTATTAAAAATCCGGTGGTTATTACCAATGATGATAATACTAAAGGATTCTTTAATGCAACTAAGGGGGCTAAAATAAAGAATTTGGGGATTTCTAATTTCTCTTTCAGTGGTTCTCAAGCCAATGGTAATAAGAGTACGGATTTAGGTGGTTTTGCCGGTTCTGCTAAAGAAACAACTTTTGATCAGTGTTATTTGACTGGTAAAGTTGTGGGGCGTGACCATGTCGGTGGGTTTGTTGGTGGTAATTGTAGTAATGTTACTATTACTAATTCATTTGTAAATGCAGAAGTTTTTGCTTATAGCCAAGCCGGAGGTTTCTTTGGTGTTGCTGCAGGTAATGTAACAATGAAAAATTGTTATTTTGCCGGTAGTGTGAAATTGAATCCTTCTCACAGTTATGGCTGGGTTGGTGGATTTGTCGGTTTGGTTGACGCCGATTGTACAGTTACAATTGAAGATTGTGTTTCAATTGGTAATCTGCAGGGAAGTGTTGCATCAGGCTCATTTATTGGCGCCAATGGAGGCGATCAGAAGAATAACCCGCGTGGTATAATAAACTTTACAGGAAATGTATTTAATTTTGATGCTGAAAGATTCTTGATGGATGGTAAAATATCTGAGAACGATTGGGAAAGTCAAGGTTATGTTACTAAAGAAGGTGGTGTGGTAGAAAGTCCGATAGAGCATTACGCTACTCCTGTGGAGGATAATGAATTCTTGACACAAATTCCTTATAATGATGCAAAATTCGATTTTGAAAATATCTGGACGATTGACGAAGAAGTAAGTTATCCTACATTAAAGAATGTAGCATATATTCCTGCTCCCCCCGTTGGTATTGAACAAGTTGTCGATCAGAATGAGAATACATATATTGTGTATACTTCAGATAATGCTATTTTTGTTTCTGGTATGAAAAATACTGCTAAGATAGCTCTATATAATATTAACGGACAATTAGTTTCCAATGTTATTACTTCAGGAGAAAATATAGAACTCCCAATCATGGGAAAAGGATTCTATATTGTTCGTATTGTGGAAGATGAAATGACTACGACTGTAAAAGTTGTTGTTAAATAATGAACTGGTAATTTTTATATTGCAAGAAGTATGGCGGCAGAAGAATACTGCCGCCATAAACTTTCGCATTTTAAAAAAACTTTGTTGACTAAAGTTGAAAAACATGATACTCCTCTTTTGTATAGATTGTTAGTACTTCTCAGTTTTCAATAATAAGATAAATTGATCTCATTTAGGAAAAATAAACTTCAAATAGATTTAGTAAAAAACTTATGAATTCAAATGGATTTATTGCATTAGGAAGAGGAATTATGTGCCTTTTCTTATTAACTGTCTCACTGATGGTGCAGGCGGCAAATCCTGTAAAAGTAACCGGGCGTGTGACGGATACAACAGGTGAACTAATGATTGGCGTAACCATTCAGGAAAAGGGTACCTCTAATGGAACTATCACAGATATGAATGGTACATATAATCTTACACTAACAACAAAAGATCCGATATTGGTGGTCAGTTATATTGGTTATCAAACTCAGGAAAAGAAAGTAAATGGAACGGTACTCGATATTACTTTGCAAGATGATGTAACAACGTTGGACGAGGTGCAAGTTGTTGGCTACGGTACCATGCGTAAAGTCTCAGTTGTAGGTGCTCAATCGACTTTAAAAATGGAACATATTAAGGCACCAGTAGCAAATATGAGTTCTATTTTAGCCGGTCGTATTTCTGGTTTGGTTGCTGTACAACGTACGGGTGTTCCTGGTCAGGATGATTCCGATATTTGGATTCGTGGTATCTCTTCCATGACGAATACAAATAAAGGGCCATTGATATTAGTGGATGGCATTGAACGTGATTTCAAACAGTTGGATCCGGAAGATATTGAATCGGTTACAGTTTTGAAAGATGCGGCTTCTACAGCTGTTTATGGAGTACGTGGTGGTAATGGTGTTATTCTTATTACGACTAAACCAGGAATAGTAAGTGAGCCTAAATTTTCAGTTGATTATTATGAAGGTTTTACTCGTTTGACACGCATTCCGGATTTGATAGACGGTTATGAATATATGGATGCAGTAAATGAAGCCTATAATAATACATATGGTGCTCCTTATTATTCACAACAGTATATTGAAAATACTAAAATGGCAAATGGTTTGATTCCTAATACAAGCAATGATCGTACTGTTAATAAATATCTTTATCCGAATGTCGATTGGATGAAAGAACTTTATAAGAATTTCGGACGTAATCGTCGTGCAAACTTGAATGTTCGTGGTGGAGCTCCTAATGCTTCTTATTATATTTCACTTTCTTATTATGATGAATCCGGTTTGACAAAAACGGATCCTAAACAGCCATACAGTACAGAAATTTCTTATAACCGTTACAACTTTTTAACTAATATCAATTTAAAAGCTACTAAAAAAACAACAATGGATGTTGGCGTGAATGGTTGGTTTTCAAGTGGGAATTATCCTGCCGTTGATTTAAATGATATTTTCTCGAAAGCGATGATGATTAATCCGGTAATTTATCCGGTAGAGTATCCAGATGGGAGTAATCCAGGTTTTAGTCAGTATCAACGTGAATTTGATAGCCCCTATGTGACATTAACCCGCAGAGGTTACAAAACAGAATATAAGACACAGATTAATTCTAATCTGAAAGTAACACAGGATCTTGATTTCTGGGATTGGAGTAAGGGTTTTACGGCTCACGCACTGATTGCATTCGACGTTCGGGCGAATCAGCAATTAAATTATAAGGTTGATGACAGTACCTGGAAGCCAGCTGGAAGAAAAAATGGTGATGTTTGGGTAGATGACGGTAATCTCTTTGATGAAGCAGGTAATTTAATTTTGCAAGAAGAGTATAAAGGTAATTCAACTGTTAATTTTGAAAGAGACAAACAAGTTTATCGTACATTTTATGCAGAGGCCGCTTTAAATTATAAGAGATTATTTGGCGGTGTACATAATGTAAGCGGACTTTTGTTATTTAATATGCGGGACTATCGCGATGCAAATGGAGATAATTTGATAAATTCATTACCTTATAAACAAATGAGTCTTTCTTCCCGTGTCACTTATTCATATAATGATCGCTATTTTATAGAGGGTAACGTTGGATATACCGGTTCTGAAAACTTCTCTCCTGGACATCGTTTTGGAGTTTTCCCTGCTATGGCTGTTGGTTGGGTACCTTCAAATGAGAAATTCTGGGCATCTGTTGCTCCGTATATTTCTTTCTTGAAATTTCGTTATTCACATGGATTGGTCGGTAGTGATAGTTTAGGCGATACCCGTTTTGGTTTTGAAACTGAAATAACAAGTAAAAATGGATATAGTAATTCTTGGGCACAAGGTGGTATTGGCATTAATAAATATGGTTACCAAGCTCGTTGGTGTACTATTTTGAAACAGGATTTAGGTATTGAAATCAACTTCTTGAATAATGACTTAGCTTTTGTTTTTGATCTGTTTAAAGAGCACCGTGATAAGATTTTTGTATCGCGTAATAATTTGCCGCTCTATGCCGGTTTTGCCGTAAGTGCTTCCGGTAATGTTGGTATAGTGGAGAATAAAGGATTTGAAGCTTCATTTGAATATAATCATCAATTTGGTAAAGACTGGACGGTTTCTCTTCGTGGAAACTTTACAATGAATGAAGATGAAATTATTGAAAATGCAGAGCCTGCTCCAGCTTATCCATGGTTGGAGAAAAGAGGTACTAATGTACTTGCGAGATTTGGATATATAGCTGAAGGATTGTATGAAAGCGAGGAAGAAATTAAGGAAAGAAACATCACCCAATTTGGAGAAACTTATCCGGGCCAATTGGTTAAACCAGGTGACATTAAGTATAAGGACTTGAATGGTGACGGTCATATTGATGAATATGATATGTGCAAAATTGGCCGTGGAGATGTTCCTAAATATTATTATGGATTTGGTGGTGATTTTCGTTATAAAAATATTGGTGTTGGTATTTTATTTCAGGGAACTGCCGGAGCTGATCGGGTAATGGAAGGGTCTGGTATACGTCCATTTACCAGTTCTACCGGAGGTGGAACCTTGTATGCTAATATCACCGATCGTTGGAGTAAAGACGATCCTTCTAATGACAATGTATTTTATCCACGATTGGCATGGTCTTCTGCTGATCCTTCAAATATAAATAACTTTCAGACAAGTACATGGTGGCAGAAAGATATGAGTTTCTTACGCTTAAAACAATTTACCGTTTCTTATTATTTTCCTAAAGCGTGGACAAAGAAAAGTTTCTTAAGTGGTGGTCGGTTCTATATAATGGGATCTAATGTTCTTACTTTCAGTAAATTTAAGTTGTGGGATCCTGAGTTGAATACGAATAATGGTATTTCTTATCCTAATGTTTCTTCGTATACGATAGGTGTAGCTATTAACCTTTAAGAGAAATGTATATTTTAATTATTTTTTTATTTAGATTATGAAGAAAATTGTAAAAAGTATATTTATGGCTGCGCTGTCAATGATGGTATGCACATCTTGTGAAAGCTATTTTGACAGTGTTCCTTCCAATGTGGTTTCTTTGGATGCTGTTTTTTCGAATCGAGGACTGGCATTACAGTGGCTTTCCAACACATACTCTTATTTGCCGGATGAAACTAGTCAGAATTATACGGGCGGTGATGACGAAACAAAAGGAATTTGGACACCTGCTTGCTTGGAAGCAAAGTTACCATGGGATCAATGTAATTCTAATCATATTAATTTAGGTACTTTATACCCTTCTACCGGCTATGTGGAGAATATGTGGAAATCTTATTATAAAGGTATTCAAAAAGCAAATATTTATATGGCCAATATTGATCGTTGTACGGCAATGGAAGAATACGAACGCTTGTGGTCTAAAGCTGAGGCACGTGCTTTACGTAGCATTTATTACTATAATTTGTTTAAGCTATATGGTCCGTTTGTCATTATTGGAGATGAAGTATTTGATGTTGAAGGAGATGTGGAGGCGATGATGCGTGAACGTAGTTCGGTAGATGAATGTGTAGATTATATGGTAGGTGAGTTCGACGCAATTCTATCTGAAGGTAGGTTAAAGTCCCACTTTGGGGAAGATGGGGCTATGAATCCGCAATTTGCTGGTAATATTACCAAAGAAGCGGTAGAAGCAATCCGTTCGGAGCTTTTATTGTATGCCGCCAGTCCATTGTTTAATGGCGATTCTTACTATAAGAATTTGACAAATGTTGATGGAAAGCATCTTTTTCCACAAACTTATAGTAGAGAAAAATGGGAAAAAGCTAAGACCGCTGCTGAGAATTTTATGAAAAACAATCCAGGTTTTCAATTATTGTATTTGGACAAAAAAGGGGCGGCGACGTCAGACGTAGCTTCTTCATGTCCATATACATCTGTAACTCAAGCTTCATTGGGGCGGACGGAGAATACGGAAATGATTTTTTTTAGGACAGGAGGCGAGTGGAACATTTATTATACAATGACCCCTAAGCACAGTGGAATAACGAATGCTCAATCTGGCGGTGGAGCTTTGGCTGCACCTTTGCAGATGATAGATTTGTTTTTTACGGAAAACGGGCTCAGTATAGAAAAAGATCCTGAGTATTTTACTTACACAGATGATGATTTAACGGCAGCGGGTGCTGCTGCTAAAATGACGAGTCAGACAGTTCATCAGAATCCGTTTTCTAAGGTTGTTTATTTCAGACCGGATTCAAAACATAAAATCATGAAGCAGTTCTATAATCGTGAACCTCGTTTTTATGCTGCATTTACATTCCAGAATCGTAGATGGGATTTAGATGATAAGCTGGTTTATTATACGGATTTCTCTTTAAATGGAAACTCCGGACAGGCGAAGAATGGACATGATTATCCAAGGTCTGGTGTATTGGTACGTAAAAAAAGGACAAATGTTTCAGGAGTGAATTATTATGTTTATATCCGTCTTTCTGAGATTTATTTGAATTATGCCGAAGCGTGTTGTGAATTGGATGATATAGGTACGGCTATAAACTATGTGAATAAGATTCGTTTGAGAGCCGGTATCCCGGAATATAAAGGTTTGTTGGCTGAAGACTTAACTCCGACAGATAAACGTGGGTTTGAACGAATTACCTTGGATTCATATGATAAGGAATTTGTGAAAAAAGTGATTTATCGTGAACGTCTTCTTGAGTTGTCCTATGAAAATCATCATTATTTTGACGTACGTCGTTGGGGGGTAGCCGATATGGCAACCGGTGATGGCTGGATTTATCCGTCATGGCATAATGGTGGTGAAGGAGGTGACATGGTCGGATTTGATGTTACTGTAGATATGGCCTCAGACGATGCAAAAGATCCATTACTTTTCTATAAACGTAAGGTTTGGGAAACACGTGTTTATTCAAAACGTATGAGCCTCTTTCCTATTCCTCAAACGGAGATTAATAGAAATGCTCGGATTGTACAGAATACCGGATGGGAAACTGAAATGTAATCGAATGTTCTTTCAATTAAGTATTGTGTTGGATTCTTTTATCTAAAATATTGATCGTTTAGTTTTTCACTTGGAGAGTGTGTTGTAAAATCAATTTGTTTCTTGTGGCTTGATAGCACATGGTGCTGGATTTACAGCACATTCTCTTCTTGTTTTAAAATACATAGTTTAAGTTAAGAAATGAAGAAGAGGTATATTGTAATTATATTGTTTTTGGGTATTTTTTATTCAGTGTCGGCAGCTTTGAGAAAGCAGCCGGTGGAGTACGTCAACCCTTTAGTAGGTACTGATTCCAAATTTGAATTGTCAAATGGAAATACCTATCCGGCTATTGCTATGCCTTGGGGGATGAATTTTTGGACTCCTCAAACAGGAAGGATGGGAGAAGGATGGACGTATACGTATTCGTCCGACAAAATTCGTGGATTTAAGCAGACACACCAACCGAGCCCATGGATTAATGATTATGGACAATTTTCTTTGATGCCGATTACTGGGAAGCCTGTTTTTGATCAAGATGCAAGGGCAAGCTGGTTCAATCATAAATCAGAGATTTCCAAACCTTATTACTACCGTGCATATTTGTCCGATTATGATGTTGTGACCGAAATTGTACCGACAGAACGAGCTGCCATGTTCCGGTTTACTTTCCCTGAGAGTGAAAGCTCATATGTTGTGATCGATGCGTTTGATAATGGATCGTATGTAAAAGTAATACCGGCAGAGAATAAGATCATCGGATATACAACGAGAAATAGCGGTGGTGTTCCTGATAACTTTAGGAATTATTTTGTTATCGTTTTTGACAAGCCTTTTTCTTATAAGGCGGTAGTGGGAGGTAATGAGATTCGTAAAAATGAATTAGAGGTAAAAGAAAACCATGCCGGTGCGATTATTGGATTTGCCACAAAAAATGGAGAAACGGTAAAGGTACGTGTGGCTTCCTCATTTATTAGTTTTGATCAAGCCGAATTAAATCTGCAAGAGTTAGGAAACCTTTCATTCGAGCAGTTGCAAGCAAAAGGGAAGAAACGCTGGAATGAGGTATTAAGTAAAGTAGAAATAGAATCAGATAATGAAGATCGTTTACGTACATTCTATTCATGTTTGTACCGTTCAGTGTTGTTTCCTCGCATGTTTCATGAAATTGACGCAAAAGGGAATGTAGTGCACTATAGTCCGCATAATGGAAAAATTCTTCCTGGGTATATGTTTACTGATACTGGTTTTTGGGATACATTTCGTTGTTTACTTCCATTTATCAATCTTGTTTATCCTTCTGTAGGAGCACAAATGCAGGAAGGTTTTCTAAATTCTTATTTGGAAAGCGGTTTTTTCCCCGAATGGGCCAGTCCGGGACATCGGGATTGTATGGTCGGCAATAATTCTGCATCAGTGGTAGCAGATGCCTGTATGAAAAATATAATAAAGAAAGAACCGGAAAAAATGTATGAAGGTTTATTGTATGGAGCTAACCATTCACATCCATCGGTAAAATCCTCAGGACGTTTAGGGTATAAGGAATACAATGAATTGGGGTATGTTCCTTACCATATCAATCAGAGTGCTGCCCGTACATTGGAATATGCTTATAATGACTGGTGTATTTATCAGATGGGGAAAAAATTGAATCGCCCTTCGGAGGAGTTGGAAGTATATAAAAAACGCAGCTTAAATTACAAGAATTTGTTTAATAAACCTTTTAATTTAATGAGTGGTCGTGAAGCTAATGGTCATTTTCAGCCCAATTTTGAGCCGGTGAAGTGGTGGGATGCTTTTACAGAAGGTAATAGTTGGCATTATTCATGGTCTGTATTTCATGATGTTCAAGGACTAATTGATTTGATGGGAGGAGAGAAGGCATTTGTGAATATGCTTGATTCCGTATTTATTATGCCACCTACATTCGGTGCTAATTCAGATACACGTGGAAGTCTTGTACATGAGATGCGCGAAATGCAAGTGATTGATATGGGACAATACGCACATGGTAATCAACCTATTCAGCACATGATTTATTTATATAATTATGCTGGCGAGCCGTGGAAAACTCAATATTGGATCAGAGAGGTACTGACTCGTTTGTATACACCGGCTCCTGATGGATATTGCGGTGATGAAGACAATGGTCAGACATCGGCATGGTATGTTTTTTCTGCTTTAGGGTTCTATTCTGTTTGTCCGGGATCGGATCAATATGTTTTAGGTGCACCTTTGTTTAAAAAGGCGGTTATCCATTTGGAAAATGGAAAGAAAATTCAAATTTCTGCTCCGGAGAATAGTGATAAAAGTCGTTTTGTACAAGAAGTCAAATATAATGGTAAAAATTACAGTAAAAATTTCTTGGTTCATTCTTCGCTGCTCAATGGTGCCGACATCCAGTTTCGTATGGGGGATAAACCTAATAAAAAACGTGGGATCAATAAAGCCGATTATCCCTATTCACTGTCAAATGAAAAATAATTAATGTTATGAAGAAGATTCTATTATCAGCTTCTTTTCTTCTGATCACAGGATATATGTTCGCCACGGATTTAATTTCCGGGCAAACATATAGGCTTTCTTTGGGAGAAAAAGTCTTATCTGTAAAAGATGGTTCTCTGGCCAATAATTCGGATGTAGTCAGTTGGACGGAAACGAATGTGAATGCTCAGCGATGGGTACTTGTGTCCGGAGAAGGGAAAGGTTATCAATGGATGAATGCATATACTGGTCAATACCTTGCTTGTAGAGGAAATGTTATTTCCGGAGCGCAGATTTGTCAAATGATTTCTGGGGAGTCGGCTGCTACTTGGGAGATTGTGCCAGTTAAAAATCAGGCTGATTTATATTATATAACTCAGTCTGGGCTTTTTTTGGAAGTTGCTGATGTGGATTCAGATGGAGGAAGTGTGCGATTGAGTACCAAGAAAAGTGGGACATTGGCTGAACGTCAGATGTGGAAACTTGAAGTGGTAGAAGCACAGCCGAATTATTTGACAGAAGCAACTCGGGATGCAATGATGGAAGGATGGAAAAAAAACTACTATAATGACAGTCAGGGGCGCTTGGGTGAAGGTGGTTTTTGGGGAGATGCCGAGATGTTTGAGGTGGTTTTGGACGCTTATGAAGTTACAGGAGATATTCAATATAAAACAATGTTCGATAAGCTACATGCTGATTTTATTGCGCGTCAGGGGAATAATTGGGAGTCCAACGACTTTAATGATGATATTGCCTGGATTGTTATAGCCAGTGTACGAGGATATTTAATGACCGGGAAACAAAGTTATTTAGATGTGGCAAAATCTAATTTTGATATGATGTACGAACGGGCAGCCGTACTTCCGCATGATATGCTTATTTGGAATGCAAGTGAGAATCCTTATGGAACCAACTCTTGCATAAACGGTCCGGCTGGAGTTGCTGCTTGTTATTTGGCAATAGCTACAGGAGATGAGAGCTATTATGAAAAGGCACGGAAAACATATGCTGCACAACGTGAATATTTATATAAACCCTCTACAGGACAGGTGTATGATAGTTTTACTTGGCAGAAAGGAGTACCTTCAAATTATAATACTTGGGCATCAACGTATAATCAAGGTACTTTTTTAGGGACTGCCGTTATGCTGTATAATCATTATGGAGACGAACAGTATAAAGAGGATGCCCAAATGATAATGAAGTATACCCGTGAACAGATGTGTAATGAATTTGGTGTTATAAAAGTTTGTCAGGGAGTTGTTGATGATCAGGGAAAATTAGTCGGTGATTTACCAGGATTCAAAGGAATTCTTATGCGCTATGTACGTCGTTTCATGGTTGATCTGTATCAGCCGGATTGTGCAGAATGGATGGCGATAAATGCTTTTCAGGCATATAACAACCGAAACTCTGACGGAGTATCCTGTACAGCTTGGCTGACAAAGACTGTGGAAGAGTATACGACCTATGTTCCTTTTACCAATTATAATAAAGATCCATTCGGTCCTTCTACAGCTGTTTCTGCTGCTTTCAACTCATATATAGGTGATAAAACAGTTCGCAAAGATGCTTTTAGAGGAATAGAAGCAGAGAATTTTGATTATTTGAAAGGCATTTATACGTTGTCGGTAGATGGTGTCGATTCTCCGGTAATGGGAGGGGATAATATGGCTGCGGCTGCGTATACGGGATATCATAATGTTGATTTCGGACCTTATTATGCCAAGAGCCTTGAATTTAGGGTTTTACCTCAAAGACCGAATAGTAAAATCGAAGTTTATTTGGATAGTCCGGATGGCGAATTGTTGGGTACGGTTACCTTACCTAATGAGCAGGAGTGGCAGACTGTTGCGTTGGAATTGTTGAAGCCTTTGGATGGGATGCGTAATATTTATTTGAAATATACCAGAGGAACGGGTGCAGCTAAATTGCAGCTCGATAATTTCCAATTTAAGCAAGAAGGATATACTTCGCAAGATATTACTGATAATGGAGGTACGCTTACCACTTCCGTAGAAGTTAGTACCAAGTTACCGGGTGTTGGTGCTGTAATTGATAATCAAGTAACTACTGCACTTGTCGGTACAGTTTCCGGAGATGCTTGGATTCAGTATCAGTCGCCTTATCCGGTGGTTCTGAAGGGGTATCTGTTGGTAGCAGCAGAAGGAACACAAGAAGGAGACCCCAAATCTTGGAAATTGCAAGCTTCCGAGGATGGGAAAAGGTGGATTGATGTGGATACTCAAAATAATCAGACGTTTGAGACACGCTATCAGAAAAAACAATATGATACTTCTGTAGTGGAGGCTTATACGTATTTCCGTTTATTTGTTTCAGATAGGCAAGGTAATGGTGATCGTTTTCAATTGGCAGAATGGCAACTGTTTGGTACGGCTTTAGCTGATAATTGTATTACTACAGATGGGGGTATGATTTCTGCACAGTATTCCGATGGCATTGAGAAACTGATTGATAAGGATGTGATTTCTACATATCGGACAAACACTTCAGATTTCTGGGTCGAATATGAGGCAGAAGCTGCCTATACTCCTTTATTTTATAGTATCACTACTGCAGATACTCCGGAGAGTGACCCTAAGTCATGGATTCTATATGCTTCTAAAGATGGTAACACATGGATCAAAATGGATCAGAGAACCGGACAGTTGTTCCCTTATAGAGGGGCTACTTATACATATTCGTTCACCACCTCTCCTTCTACAATAGATTCTGAATATACTTATTTCAAGCTACATGTCACAGAAAATAATGGGGCATCTGATACCCGTTTAGCTGAATGGCAGTTGACGGGGAGATATGTGTCTCAGACCTTTTATAATGACATTACTGCAAATGGTGGCGAACTGACTTCTTCATTGAATGAGGCCATCAACTCGGAGACATTGAAAAGACTGACGGATAATGATGGGAATACGTTTTATACGTTTGGTGGTGATGTTGCACCGTGGATCGAATATAAATCGTCTATAGAAGTTAAATTGAAAAGTTTTTCAATCGTATCTGCTGATGAACCGGATAAAGATCCCGTCATGATTAAAGTTGAATACAAAAATGAAGGAGATGCTCGGTTCAAGAGAGCATTCAGAGGGGAAGTGGCATTTACGAAAAGGAATGAACGTGTTTATGTCTCTTGTCCTCGTGTGGTTTCCGGGCAATATTTTCGTTTGACGATTGAGACTGTCTCCGGTGAAGGTAATGAGGCTAAAATAGCCGAATTTGAATTATATGGTAATGGAATTCTTGCTGACGATTTAACTTCGGTAGCTACGATAACGCCTCAATATGAGAGTGAAAACCCAGAAGAGACAGCTGATAAGTTGATTGATAAAGATGTGGATTCCAAATATTGTGGTCCGTTCTCTTCTCTGTCTGCGTGGATTTGTTGTGAAGTACCAGAGCCTGTAAAAGTGAATATGTATAGTTTGACTTCCGGAAATGATAATGAAGGACGTGATCCGAGAAGTTGGGTTTTAGAAGCTTCAAATGATGGGGTGGACTGGGTGACTATCGATTCTCGTTCGAACCAATCGTTCAGCGATCGTCAGATTACTCAATACTACACTTGCAACCAAGAAGGACAGTCCTATTCTGATTTTCGTTTGCGAGTGACAGAGAATCATGGAGAGGGTATGCTGCAGTTGTCTGAGTGGCAATTGTTTGTAGATTTGAGCGTGGGCATTGAATCCGAAACAGCTATTGAGGCTTTTGTAGATATTCGCGTAATAAATAATAGATTATATATAGATGTGCCCGAAACCGCACAAGTGCAAGTCTGTGATCTTACCGGAATGTTAATACATGATGAGAAAATACAATCAGGTGTGTCTTATATCCCGATGGCAAATCTGAATGGGGGTATGTACATTGTACGGATACAACTCTCTAACCGGACTATTTCCCGGAAATTTATAAAATAAAATTACGGCATTCTATTATGTTAATCATAGTTGTAAATTAAATATCATGAAAAAACATTTTATGGGTATGGTGATGGGAGTAATGCTTTTATTTTCTCTTCCCCTTATGGCTCAAACAGGTAAAGAGTGGGACGATGTGACCGTGACCCAAGTAAACAGGGAAGTAGCGCATACGCTTTCTATTCCTTATGGCAGTGAATCGGACATAGAGAATAATTTAATGGAAGCGTCTCCCTATTTCCTGTCATTGAACGGAGTCTGGAAGTTTAAATGGGTTCCGGATCCTTCCCAAAAACCTATTGATTTTTACGTTCCTTCCTATGATGTAAGTGGTTGGGATGACATAGAGGTTCCTTCTGTGTGGCAGATGTACGGGATTCGTCATAATAAGCCTTGGGACAAACCTCTCTATGTCAATACTGGTTATCCTTTTACTTACGATCCTGTAACTTATAGTGTGATGTCCGACCGTCCTTCTGATTGGACTTATAACAACCTTATGAAGAATCCTGTGGGTAGCTATCGCCGTGAGTTTGTTTTACCTTCCGGTTGGAATGAGAGGACTGTCTATGTTCGTTTCAATGGTGTCGGACATGGGTATTATTTGTGGGTCAACGGCCAGTATGTGGGTTATTCGGAAGACTCTTATCTTCCTTCTGAATTTGATATCACCCCTTATCTTCAGTCAGGGAAAAATGTGATTGCTGCACAAGTATATCGTTTTACCAGTGGCTCTTTTTGGGAATGTCAGGACTATTGGCGTTTCACAGGTATCCACCGCGATGTCTTCCTATGGTCAGCACCTAAGACTCAGATTCGCGATTATTTTTTCACAACGGATTTGGATGATACATATATGGATGCAAGGGTACGTGTTGAAATAGATTTGAGCGGTCCTGAATTGTCTCAAGGAAAGTTGGACGTCAGAATTATGGATAAGGGCCAGATTGTGGCGGAGATGATCAAGCCGGTTTCTTCAATCCACAAGTATGTATTATATATGGATGTAACCAACCCGAAAAAGTGGAATGCCGAGACTCCTTATTTGTACGATTTGGTTTTGACGTTGAAGGACGGTACCAAGACAGTCGATATCCGTGGCGGTAAAGTGGGATTCCGCGAAGTCGGTATCCGTAAAGACGGTGCTTTATTGATCAACGGGCAGCGGATGGTATTTCATGGTGTGAACCGGCATGACCATAGCGAGATCAATGGTCGTACGGTCTCCAGGGAAGAAATGGAAAATGATATTCGTCTGATGAAGAGGCTGAATATCAATGCAGTCCGCACTTCCCATTATCCTAATAATCCATATTTTTATGAGTTGTGCGATAAATATGGAATTTATGTATTGGCGGAGGCCAATGTGGAGTGCCATGGTAATATGGGTCTTTCCCATGTGGAACAGTTTAAGAAACCGATGGTCGAACGTTCCGAGAACCATGTGAAATGGTTACGGAATCATGTCTCTATTTTTATGTGGTCCTATGGCAATGAATCCGGAAACGGTACAAATTTCGAATCTGTGGAAAAGGCGATTAAGAGCTTGGATAATACTCGTTTGACTCATTACGAGGGTAATAGTCAGTGGAGTGATGTAACCAGTACGATGTATGCCGATTATGACCATATAAAGAATATAGGTGTAGAGCGGGAGAATCAATATAAGAGTGGTCAGACTCCCCGGCCGCATATTCAGTGTGAAAGTAGTCACGCTATGGGAAATTCTATGGGCAATGTCCGTGATTTGTTTGATTTGTATGAGCATTATCCGGCCTTGACAGGTGAGTTTATCTGGGACTGGAAAGATCAGGGTTTGAAAATGGATGTTCCGGGTAAAATTGGGGAAAGCTATTGGGCCTATGGTGGAGATTTTGGTGACAAACCGAATGACGGTAATTTCTGCACAAACGGGGTTGTTTTTTCAGATTATTCGATTTCTGCGAAATCATATAATACGAAGAAGATTTATCAGCCTGTTGACTTCTCATTAAAGGAAGACAATAAGACTTTTGTCTTGAAAAATAAGTTGGCTTTTAGCTCTATCGATTATTTGAATATTGCTTATTCGGTCTTGGAAGATGGCAAAGTGATTAAAACGGGAACAATCGGTGATATGGCCATTCCTGCCGGTGGAACGATGGAAGTGGTTATCGATGCTCTTCCCGTGGATATAAGGGAGGATGCCGACTATTTTATCCGTTTCAGTGCCACTCAAAAATCAGCTACTTGGTGGGCAGAAGCGGGCTATGAGGTTGCTTCCGAACAGATTCAATTAAGAAATGCCCGGAAATCTCCTTACCGTGTGCCAGAGAAAGGAAATCTGACCGTAGAACGGACAGCGAAGGCCATAACGGTGACGGGTTCCTGTTTTAAAGCAATCTTTTCCGTAACTGAAGGTACCTTGGAAAGTTATGTTTTGAATGGTAAGTCAATCATTTGTGAGCCTCTGAAATTGAATGTATTTCGCGTACCTACTGATAATGATAAGACCCATTCTGCAGATTGGGATAATATGGGTTTGAGAAATTTGAAGGTGAAGGCCGGCACATGGGATGTGAAAGAGTCTGTGTCCAAAAATTTGGTTGATTTGAGCGTTACAAATGTGTATACTGCTACACTCCCTTATTCTTTTACGACCCAGTTTTCCTTTAAAGTAATGGATGACGGTACTATTTTCGTCAGCTCGGTGATCGACCCGGCTATAAAAAATGTCATTCTCCCCAAAATCGGTTATGTATTGGAGATGCCTGAAAGTTTTGAAAACTTTACATGGTTTGGACGTGGTCCATGGGATAGTTATGCGGACCGTAAGGAAGCTTGCTTTGAAGGTGTATACAACAGTACTGTTGCCGAACAATGGACCGGCTATGTTTTACCACAGGAGATGGGCAATAAGGAGGAGGTTCGCTGGATGGGTATTACGGATACTGCCGGTACGGGTGCTTTGTTTATCGCTCCGGAGAAGATGTCTGTTTCAGTAGCTCATTGGCGTGCAAGCGATATGTATGTCAATCGTGACAATCGAGTGAAACATCCTTATCAGATGAGTTTCAGAAAGAATACCGTCGTTTGTCTGGATGCCCGGAATCGTGCACTGGGAAATGCCAGTTGTGGACCGGATGTGAGAGAAATGTATGAATTGAAAGCCGAGAATACTATTTTCAATTTTATAATTTCTCCTATAACTGAGAAGAGTAGTAATGACCGGCTCTCGGAGCAGGGCAGAATCTCGAGTCCGGTTTGTTCTCCTGTAAAAATAGAGAAAGATACTAAAGGAAATGTTGTTTTGTCAACAACAACCGAAGGTGCCACTATTTATTATAGTGTAGATGATACGGAATTCCAACAGTACAAAGAACCAGTAAATATGGCTCAGGGTGGAACAATCAGAGCTTATTGCAATCGGGTTGGATATTTTGAGAGTATGTTGACTTCTATGGATATTAATCTTTTTGTTGATAAGTCCTTGTGGAAAATCGTTGGTTGTTCCAGCCAGCAAGGAGGAAGTGAAAAAGTTGAGAATGCGATTGACGGTGATGAATCTACGATCTGGCATACCCAATATGGGAACAGTGAGCCGGCACATCCTCATGAGATTGTGGTAGATATGGGACAGACTTACCGAGTGGATGAGTTCGTCTATCAGGGAAGGAAAGACGGTTCTAACGGCCGTATAAAAGAATATGAAATTTATTTTAGTAATAGTCCGGTTGTATGGGGATCTCCATCTGCTACAGGGCTATTTTCCGATACGCCCGATCCTCAGCATGTAAAGATCATTTCTAATCCATCTGCACGTTATTTTAAATTGATAGCTAAATCCGAAATAAATAATAAGGCGTGGACTGCTGTTGCCGAGCTGGGAATTGAAGCGTCTGCTATTGTTACTCCGATAGGAGAAGCCTGTGATAATTTACTTTCAGACCAAAAATATTATATAAAGGATATTGCTTCCGGATTGTACTTACAGTGGAAACACGATATTGGCAGTAATTATGAAGGAGAATTCTGTATTAATCCTTTAGATCGCAACAATGAAACTTTCGTGTTCACTTTTTCTAAAGTAGACGGTTTTACTTCTTTTTATAATCTTCGAGTTGGTAGTAAATATATGAATAAAGGTGAAGGCGGTTGGAGGTGTGGTATTGGTATGGTAACCGATAATAAAGACGGGTGGATACAGTTGGAGACACAGGATGATTGTACATTTAAAATGCGTGGAATGTGGCAAATATCTAAATATTTCAATTTTGATAACCATACGGAAGGTTCATATATTTATTCTGATAAATCGGACGGTGCACTTCTGAAGTTAGAAAAATTCGGTGAAGTTAGCATTATTCCGGTGACTGATATTCCCGGAATTTCTGTTTATCCGGCTATTTCCAATGGTGAGATTGCCGTATGTACTCCGGGTAAAGCGGTAATAAAAGTGATGAATGTGGGTGGTTACATATTGGCTGACTATCAATCGGAAGGCAAGCTTACGATTGGGATGAATTATACTGATGGAGTGTATCTGGTTGGGGTGGAAACAGAGAACATTCCTCGGATGGCTACCTATAAAGTTATGCTATGTAGATAAATATTTGTTAATCCTATTTATTAATTAAATCGAATCGGAAAATGAGAAAATTACTCTTTTTTTTATTTATGTTAGTTTTATCTTTACCCGGTCAGGGGAAAGATATACGTATTTTAGCTATTGGTAATAGCTTTTCGGAGGACGCTATCGAACAGTATCTATATGAACTGGCTCTTGAAGGTGGTGATAACTTGATTATCGGGAATGCTTATCGGGGTGGCCAAGGGTTAGAATCCCATTGGAATGTGGTTGTTAATAATGATGCGGCTTTTGAGTATCGGAAGGTAGTTGATGGGAAAAAAACGAATAATACCAATAGAACCCTCGAAGCGTGTGTGAAAGATGAACCATGGGATTATATAACCTTTCAACAAGTAAGTCAAGATTCGGGAAGACCAGAAACGTATGAACCTTATTTAGGCAATTTACTGGATTATGTGAAAGGGATTGTTACCAATAATAATGTGAAATTCGGATTACATCAGACATGGGCTTATGCAAAGAATTCTACTCATGGTGGGTTTGCTAACTATGGTAATAATCAGCAGACGATGTACCAGGCAATCGTGGATGCTGTAAATCAGGCAAAAAAGAATCATAGTGAAATTAGTTTTATAGTTCCTTCCGGTACGGCTATTCAGAATGGTCGTACAAGTTTTATAGGGGATAACTTCAATCGTGACGGATATCATCTTGATTACGGGATGGGACGTTATACTGCGGCCTGTACATGGCTTGAAATTATAACCGGACAGAGTGCTGTGGGGAAAACTTATAAGCCCTCGGCTGTAAACGATGTTGTGGCTATGGTTGCTCAACAGGCTGCTCATGCGGCTGTAGAATCACCTGATAAGGTGACATCATTAGAGAATATAGGTTATGAGGGCGATAATACAGTGGTGCCTGTAAAACCGGTTAATGTGAATCTTGGATCAGTCAGCGAATCTGCATTGTGGAATAATATTTCTTCTTCCAGTAAATCTGTTTTCGGTTTAAAAGATATGGATGGAAATGATACCCAGATCGTAACGATATTGGACGATGAATTTAACGGAACTAATGGAGAAGGGGTCCAACAAACGACTACCGTGCTTGATATGCCTGCAGATGTAGCCAAAAGTTGCTGGTGGGGATATGCCGAAGGGAATTTTGAAAACAAGCCTCAGCAGCCTACCGGTGGATTTATATTTTTTCATTTAAATAAAAATCTTGTGTATGATTTCTGTATTTTCGGTTCTCGTAAAGGAGCTACCGATAATCGGGAAACTACCTACACATTAACAGGGGAGAATACCCGAATCGGTTATCTGAACACTGCCGGAAACGGAACGGAAACCGTTACTATTAAAGGCGTACGTCCTACTGCAAACGGAGAAATCAGGCTGACTGTCAGTCCTGGTGAAAATAACAATCATAAAAATAAATTTTATTATATCAATGCTTTGCAGATAGTAGCTAAAGAACCGGGAAGTGAAGTATTGGTTGATGAAATTTCGGATGTTCGTGATTTATTGAAAATGGATCCGGATATTAATTATGTGTTGACTGCTGATATTGATCTTACCGGAGTGGTGTTGGACGAATGTGTATTAGATAGCTATTACGGTACATTAGATGGACAAGGACATATTATTTACGGATTGACTATCGATAAGAGTGATTCCGGAGAACTTGGCCTGTTCAGGCACCTTAGGGGCGCTACTATCAAGAATTTAGGTATCGAAAGAGCTTCTATTTTAGGTAATAGTAATATTGGTGCTTTGGCTGGACAGAGCCATGGTGCAGTTATCGAGAATTGTTATGTTGCTAATAGCAGTATATCAGGTCGTGATCATGTCGGTGCTTTGATCGGACAGATGGAAGGTAATGAAGGAGTGGGTAGCCAGATTAATAATTGTTATGCAGCTGCCAATGTTTATTCTCGCGAGTTCCAGGCCGGTGGTCTTGTCGGTACATCTGCTGCAGGGGCCGGAAGTATTCGGAATTCTTATTTTTCCGGACGGGTAGAAGTTGTAAATCAGCGTATTGGAGGAATTTTGGGGTTACAGGATAGTGATGACGTACTTACAATTGAAAATTGTGTCAATTTGGCCGCTCAGTTGCAATGTGATCAGATTTATCGTATAGCCAGTACACGTGACGGTAAATCTGTATTGAATAATAATTATGCTTTGAATACGTTGCCTGCACCAAATGGTAATGATGCCCAGAAAGGAATTGATGTTACTGCTGAGAGGGTTAAACAAGAAGTATTTTATTCGGAAGATTTGAAGTGGAATTTTGATGATGGTTCTTGGAAATGGATAGACGGACTTTATCCGGTTTTGGCATGGCAGAAGGAGGCTGAAACGACTACTTCTCTGATTTATTTGAGTCAGTCTATACCAGTTTTGTCTTTAAGAAAGGGAAGTAGCATCGATCTGAGCCAATATTATGCTTCCGGACATGGAGGTATTTTATCATATTCATGTGCAAATAGTAAAGTGAAGCTGGATGGAAGTATTATATCTGTAACAGAAGACGTTGAGATAACCGATCTGGAAACTGTTACCGTATCTGTTTCTGTGTCTGGTTTTAAAGCTGCGGAGATTAGTATTTCCATTATACCGGACATCATACCGGTTGCTACGGCAGAAGATTTTATTTCAAGAATAACTGCTGCAACAGATGGCAGTTTCAAATTGACAGCCGATCTGGACTTTGCAAATGTTTCATTTAATGGTATTGAAAACTTCTCAGGAAAACTGGATGGTGACGGACATATTATAAAGAATCTGAATATTCAACGTGTCGGAGAAGGGAAATTAGGCTTATTCCTGTCGACTATCGGTGCTGAGATAAAAAATTTGGGTATTGAAAATTCTGTGATCGGTACTAAAGAAAACAAGCACATCGGTAGTTTTATCGGCGAAATGAATGGTGGTAATATTGATGGATGTTATGTCGGTAATAGCCGTATTGTTGGCAAAGATCATGTTGGAGCGTTAGTTGGTCAGTTGAATTCCGGAGCTTTAATGAGCAATTGTTATTCAACAGCATATGTACAAACTACAGGCTGGCAGGCTGGTGGTTTGGTTGGATCTATAAACAACGCTACTATTGATAAAAGTTATTTTTCCGGTGTCGTTGTGGGCAACTGGAATAGGACAGGCGGTATTGTAGGTTTGAAAAATGGTGGAGATGAAACCGGTAATTCTGTGAAGAACAGTGTGAATCTGGCTTCTTATATATTAGGTGCCGATTCTCCCAAACGGGTTGTAGGAGATGGAGGAATAAAAGTGGAGAATAGTTATTCTTTGCTTTCTACCCGCATTGGTAAGAATGTGGTAGAAGCTGTTACGATTATCAGTGAAGATGTAATCGGGCAGGATGGAGCTGACATTTCCTTGCAACAGGCTCGAACTGCTTCTTTCTATGCCGAGACATTAAAATGGGATATGGAAAGCACGTGGATTATTCCATTGGATGGTGAGTCTTATCCTGTTTTGAAATGGCAGTTAGAGAGAGAGAGTAAAATTCAGACAGGGCTTTATGTCGGGATAGAAGTTCAGCCGGCTCAGATTACAGAAAGATTATATCTCTCAATGGATAGTTATGTCTTACCACAGTTTATTTCAACGAATGGTCTCACACTGTCATTATTGTCGGATAATACGAAAGTTGTTACTATTGAAGAACAAACGTTGACTCCTGTTGCTATCGGCTCATCTGTTGTAGCAATGGAAACAGTGAAAGGGATTGACGATCGGTTTGAAATTACTCCGGTAACCTATATTTGTAAAGTGATTCCTGCGGAGGGAGTCGTTGAAATAACGACAGCGGACGATTTGTTGACTATCGATAATTTCCCTACCCGTGATTATGTATTGACAAATGACATTGATTTGGCAAATACTACTTTTAATGGTTTATGTTCTGAAGAGAATCCGTTTACAGGTACATTTGACGGTAACGGCTATATAATAAAAGGGTGGAATTTTAATGATTCGAATGTCGGAACGATGGGATTATTCAAAAGAATGGACGGTGCTGTGATTAAGAATCTCGGTATGACCGGTGTTGCTATTGTCGGTGGTGATAATACAGGTGCATTGGTGGGTATTGCAGATGGAGGAAAGATAGAACGCTGCTATGTCAGCAACAGTAACATTGAAGGAGGAGACCGTGTTTCGGCAATTGCTGCCCGTGTTTCGGCTGGTGTGATAATCGAAAACTGTTACGCAGCTCAATGTACAATTAAAGCAAGGACTCATCAGGCCGGTGGTATCTCTGCTGCTTCCTTTGATGGTGGTGCGACTATTAGCAACTGTTATTTTGATGGAACTATTACGAGCCAGTTCGGTCATGTAGGTGCTATACTCGGATTAATAGACCGTGACGGTGAGATTACAATTCAGAATTGCTTGAATTTGGCAACCTCTATTGCAGGCGGGCATCGTTTCCGCATTGGAAATTGGGGAAATAGAGCATCGATGGCTCATTTTATTAACAATTATTCTATTGGTACTACAGTTTCAGTCGGTGGTGGTTGGGAAAGTACGGATGACCGTAATGGGACGGATCTTTTCGATGATGCCGATGCTAAATCTTTAGAATTCTATAAAGAAACGCTTGGATGGGATTTTGACAAAATTTGGAAAATAGCAGAAAGTGAGGGTTATCCTGTGTTTAGGACTAAAGATGACCCGGTAGGTATGGTTACCGAAAAAACTTTAGAAAATATTGCTGTTTATTCTATAAGTGGTGGTATCGAAATGATTGCTTCACAAGCGGTTCAAATAAATATTTATGCTATTGACGGCCGTCTGGTACGTTCTGTTATGCTGAATGAAGGACGTAATTCGATAACAGGAATCGCTCCCGGTCTGTACCTTGTAAATAGAACCAAGGTAATTGTGACGGACTAACTAACTTACATGTTTGATACTTTTATTAGATCCGGGTGGATGTGGCCATCCGTCCGGATCTTTTATTTAATATTGTAATATTATGAATACATTATTACAGAGAATTCCTCTTTTATCGGTGTTGTTTTGGGGGATTGCAACCCAGGCGGCACAACTTCCTATTATCTTGGAGGCCGAAGATGCAAAATTATTTGGTGAGCTAAAAGTTGAACAAGTTTCCGGTTTTTCCGGAAATAAGTATGTTCATGATTTTCATATAAATTCCGATTCCTATTATTTGTATGAGAATATAGAAGTGGACCAAGCCGGGACGTATGAGTTAAAAGCATTTACTACAGGTACAGCTCGTCCTTTTTATATTAAAGTAAATGATTATGAACGAATCGTTTTACGTACAAGCGACTCTCCAGATTGGAATGCACCTCCTACATCGGTTTCTTCTGCATATATCTATTTGGATGCCGGTACTAATGTCATAAAAATGGGTACCGAATTTGAAAATGGCCCCAATATTGATAAATTTGAAATTCATGCTACCTCTGTGAAAATAGAGAAGCCTCGTAAAGTTACAGTTGCTTTTCCGTATGATTTTACGGATGAGGCTGAGATTATGGCAGAGCATTCAAATGCTACTTTGGCTTTTCTGACAGATAATAATGAAAATACTTTTTATGAAGTATCGGGAATTACTGAAACAACAATAACGGTAGATTGTAAAGAAGATAAGGTACTTACGGGTATGCTGCTCTATGCTGGTAGAGGGGTGGACGTAACTAAATGGAAAGTAGAATATTCAAAGGACGGTCAGACATGGAGACAGTTTAGGCCTGCCTCTACTCGGATGATAGGGATGGGAGATATGGCACTGTTTACATACAACCGTGTTGTAACAAGCAGCACCTATAGTGCGCGTTATTATCGACTTACAGCTACCGGAACTGATAACATACGGATTGCTGAATGGCAATTGTTTGGTTACGCTTTTGATACAGCGGGTAAGAAACCTTATTTCCCTGCAGATGTGACAGAAGGGCTGAATTTGGAAAAGCAGATTTCCGGTTATCCGGAAGGGGGGACAAATGAAAGGATTATGCAATTGTTTGATAAACAATTGACAACAAAATATTGTGCATTGGGTACGAGTTTTTATGTGCAGTGTGTGTTGGATAAAGCTTATCGTTTTAATTCTTATACGGTGACGTCTGCCAATGATGCTTCTGAGCGTGATCCTAAATTATGGAGTTTAAGTGGTTATAATCCAGAAGAAGGATGGATTGAATTAGATGAACGGAGAGATTTTAATTTTCCTGGGCGATACACCACTATGAAATTTCAGATAGATTCGGAAAAGGAGTTCACTGCTTTTCTGTTGGAAGTTTCGAGCGTACATGCCGGTGACCGGGTGCAATTGGCTAATTTACAGGTTTTCGGTGAACCGACGGGTGGTCCTGCTGTAGCTCCGGAAGTACCGTCAACACCTTCTACAGATCCGCGGGAGCGTGCTTCCGAATTAGTCCGTTTGATGACAAAAGGTGAAAAATTATCGTATGTAGGTGGTGTTGACTGGATGTATACGAAAGCTATTCCCCGTCTGGGCATTCCTCAAATGAAGATGTCTGATGGCCCTCAAGGAGTAGGTACTTGGGGAAATTCGACGGCTTATCCTTGTGGTATTTGTTTGGCATCTACTTGGAATGAGGATTTGGCGCATTCATATGGAGAGGCTTTGGCGCTTGATTGCCGTTCACGAGGGGTGAATATATTGTTGGGACCGGCAGTTAATATTCATCGTGCTCCTATGTGTGGACGTAATTTTGAATATATGGGTGAAGATCCGTACCTGACCTCCCGTACGGCAGTAGGATATATCAATGGGCTACAGGCAAATGGGGTAATGGCTGTTATCAAACATTTTACGGCTAACTTTCAAGAATATGACCGGAACTATATAAGTTCGGATATTGATGAGCGGACATTAAATGAAATATATTTTCCTGCTTTTAAAGCTGCGGTGCAGGAAGCCAAAGTAGGAAGTGTGATGAGTAGTTATAATCTTTTGAACGGTACGTGGACTACGCATCACCCTTGGTTGCTTCGTACCGTATTGCGTGATCAATGGGGATTTGATGGTATTCTGATGTCCGATTGGGGATCTACTCATTATTGCTTACCTGCTGCTCAGGGCGGATTGGATCTGGAAATGGCAGGTGGTGAGAAAATGAATCCTGACAGTTTGCGCTATTTCATCAACCGGGGTGATTTGGATATGAATGTGATTGATGAAAAAGTACAACATATACTTCAAACGATGATAAAATTCGGATTTATGGATAATGAACAACTGGATTCCAGTATTCCCGAAGATAATCCGGCTTCTGTAAAGACAGCTTTGGATGTGGCCCGTGAAGGTATGGTCCTTTTAAAAAACGAAGAGAACCTTTTGCCCTTAAAAGTAGATAAAATAAAAAAGGTAGCCGTTGTCGGTCAGAATGCTTTGCGTTATCTCACCGGAGGTGGTAGCGGGCGAGTTACACCTATCCATTACGTGAGTTTTTATGAAGGTATTAAAGCAGTCGGTGTACAGAAAGGTGTTGAGGTGAAATATATAGATGAATATGATCATTTGGATGATGATGTATATGTGGCATCCGGTTCTGATGAACACGGTTTTAACGGAGAGTACTTCAATAATACTGATTTGTCAGGTGCTCCGATTGCTACGAAAGTGGATGCCAATATAAACTTTAATTTCCAGAACGGTACGGGAGTCGAGGGAATTGGTACTTCTAATTATAGTGTACGTTGGACAGCAGAATTGCGACCAATGGAAGACGGAGAATATGTTTTCCATCTTGGTGGTGATGATGGTTTTCGGTTATATATTGATGATAAAAAGGTTATTGATGATTGGAATCCCGGTCAAGAAAGATATAAGACTTACGAGATGAGGTTGTCTGCAGGCAAAACCTATGCAGTCAAAATAGAATATTATCAGGGGACGGGTGCCGCTATTATTGATTTTTATTGGACGAAAGTGGGCGCAGATGATTACTTTCAAGCAAGTTTGAATGATGTAGACGTGGTAATTGCATGTTTTGGACATGACTCTGGCAGTGAAGCAGAAGGCGGGGATCGTACTTTTGCTTTACCTTCTAAACAAAAAGAGTTGATCACGAAAGTCATATCGAAGACTACCACTCCTATTGTCGGTGTGGTTACTGCCGGTGGTAATGTGGAAATGCAATCTTGGATACGGCATTTGGATGGGTTGTTATGGGCATGGTATCCTGGGCAGGAAGGTGGAACGGCTTTGGGAGAGATTTTATTCGGTGACATAAATCCGTCAGGAAAATTACCTGTGACATTTGAAAAGCGCTGGGCTGATAATCCGACTTATAATAGCTATTATGATTCGGATAATGACAAACATGTAGAGTTTATCGAGGGTATATTTATGGGTTATCGCGGGTATGATAAATCCGGAAAAACGGTACAATATCCTTTTGGGTATGGGCTCTCCTATACGACATTTAATCTGTCACAGATGACTGTAGAGCCTGCAATAGGTGCCGATGCTATTTTGAAAGTAATATGTGAACTAAAAAATACAGGGGATGTTGCCGGCGCACAAGTGGTGCAATTATATGTAGGTAAAAAAGGGGAGAGTAAGGTAGAACGTCCTTTGAAGGAGTTAAAGGCTTTCAAAAAGGTATACTTGAAACCGGGTGAATCGCAGAAAGTAGAATTCTCTTTATCGGAGGATGCTTTTTCTTACTATGATGTGGATCAAGCTTCTTTCGTTGTAGACGAAGGTAGTTATGATATAAGCGTAGGCTTTTCTGCAGATGAATTGCTATTGAAAGAAGAAGTAGTGATAAAGAAGCCTACAGGTCTCCAATCGGATATTTTCGTTGATAAGACTTACTTACTTCCTACTGTAGTGGAAGCAGGTGAGTCTGTGAACATCAGTTTTGGCATTGTTGCCAAGGCCGATGTGTACAATACTTCGGGAGTATTAAAGGCCAATCTTTACAATACGGATCGTATTCCTACTACAGGTTTAACACAAGGAATGTATGTTGTCCACATGTGTGTTAATGATAAAAAGATAAATGGAAAATTTATTGTAAAGTGATATTGGCATCGGATGAGTAAATTAAAAATAGTGTGTTATATCTTAAATTATGAACCCCAAAAAAACATGTTATGAGAAAACTATTAACTTTATTTTTATGCCTGTTTACTCTGATAGCTAAAGCTGAAGAGTTTTCTAAAATTTATGTGGTAGGTGCTGCTTTTGACTGTGGCTGGACTGCTGAAAAAGCTTATTTGATGGATGATGAGGGTAACGGCATTTTTACATGGACCGGAAAAATGAAACGCAATGATTTTAAATTTTTGCTGAAAACCAATCCGAATGATATATGGATTGACTGTTTGAATGCCGAAGTGGCGAATGAAGCTGTTGTGATCGGAAAAGAACATAAAATCCGGCATGTCGAAAATTCTCGTGTAACTAATGATGATTATAAATTTATCATGAATGACGAAGGATCGTTCAAGATTACGATCGATACCAGAAAAATGACTATGATTGTGACACCGGACGATTTGATTTCTGTTTCAGCTCTGGATGGTCGTGGAAAAAGAATCGTGAATATTTATTCGTGCAGTGGGAAAGCAAGTGATTCGGAGAATGCTTATAAATTGTTGTTAAATAAGGATGAAATAAACAATAATAAGAGTAATAAATGGGCGTATAAAGGTGATGATCCTTGGGTAATATTCTCTTTACCTGCTATTTATTCTATCAATAAATTTGGCTTTCGCGATGGAAGAATTTTAGAGACGGGAAGTGATGTCTATAATCTTCCGGAATATAAAGTATATGTTAGTACTACCGGAACAGCAGAGGCTGATTGGACAGAGATTATTCATGAGACTAATGTTGGTGATCTGGATACAAAAGTGAAACGGATTACTCCGGTAGAAGCGCGTTATATTAAGTTTGTACCGGTAAAAGATGCCAGGGATTCTTATGTACGTATTTATGGTGTAGACATTTACGGATCATATGTCCGGCCACTGAATGAAGAAATAGCCAGTACAGGGAAAACGATAGTCGATTATCATAATAGTTGGAGTAATCGGGAAACACCGGCTAATATTATCGATGGAAATACAGATGCTGTCGATGGAGAAGATGCTAATAACCCTTGGGCTTTCGGAAAAAAAGAAGGTACGGATGGCTGGGTTGTGATCGACCTGGAGCAGGAATATGAAATCAATAAGTTCGCGTTGATCGATAGTGAAGAATGGTTGACAGGATATAAAGTATATGCATGCAGCTTTGCCGGTACGGATGAAGATTGGAAATTGGTTTTCGATGGAACGTTTGAAGCGATGCAGGTGCGTAAAGAAGGTGTACCGGCAGAACCTTTTGCCAGCCGTTTCCTGAAATTGGAAATTCCTTCGGAGTATCAAAAAGGATTGGCGCGTATCCGTGAATTCGAGGTTTATGGAAAATCGGCTGTTCAACCGGAAATCATATCTAATAATGCGGATCTGAAAGCTGCCTATGAATTAGCTTTATGGACAGTGAATATCAATACGACTCAAAATGGTATTCTGAATGCGGGAGCCCGTTATGATGGAAACTGGACACGCGATCTGTCTATTAATGTATGGAACGGTTTTCCGTTGTTACAGCCGGAAATCTCGAAGAATTCATTATTGCATTTATTGGAAGATAACGAACAAGAGTACATCGGTGCAGAATATTGGGATAAGATAATTTGGGTAAAAGGTGCTTATATGTACTATCAGATGACTGGCGATAAAGAGTTTTTGAACCAGATATTGAAGAGTGGGGTAAACACCATTCATCAGTTGGAGGAAATGAAGCGTGATAATAACCCTGTATATGATTCTCAATACGGGCTGTTTACAGGTCCTTCTGTATTTAATGATGGTATTGCCGGATATGAAGAGCCTGTATGGTCCGGTGATTCTAAGGGGGGAGCAGTTGTCAGTCATCCGGCACATAATAAAATAAAATGTTTAAGTACGAATTGTATTTATTATGAGGCGTATCGTTTATTGGCACATATCGCAACTATTTTGGGAGAAGAAGAGACTGCTACTGAAATGGAGAAGAAGGCTGAAAACTTAAAAACTAACATACGTACCCATCTCTTTGACAGAGAAACCGGTAAATTTAATTACCTGATCGATCAGAATGGAGATCTGCATTCATTCCAAGAAGGTTTGGGTAATTCGTTTGCAATATTGTTTGACATTGTATCACCGGCGGAGGCAGAGAAAATAATATCCCAAATGCAGGTTACTAAATTTGGCCTGCCTTCTATTTATCCGCATTTCAAACGATTCAGCGATGAGAAGCCGGGACGCCATAATATGATGATTTGGCCATTTGTAAATGCTTTCTATGCGGATGCTTGTACCAGAACCGGTGATTATGAAAGATTTACATTCGAACTGTTTAATTTAGTAGATCTTGGTTTAAATAAAGGTGGTAATGATTTTTGGGAAATTTATGATCCGAAAGACGGACATCCTGATGGAGGATGGCAGACCGGTAGCCATTGGGGGGGACTTCAACATCAGACTTGGTCGGCAACCGGATTATTGCGTATGGTTTGGTATGGTCTTGTAGGTATGCGTTTTGAGGACGAAAAATTACGTTTCGAACCATTTTTACCTGAAGAAGTCAATTCATTGGAACTTACCAGATTGAACTATGGGAACATGATACTTAACGTTAAATTGGAAGGCGAAGGGAACCGGATCAAAGAGTTTAAGCTCAATGGCATTGCAATGGATACTCCTGAAATACCTCAAAACTTGACAGGAGAACAAACGGTTAGCATTGTTCTGGAAAAATCAAGTGGAGTCGGTGTTGCACAATTAAATCAGGATAATTCTTTTTTCACATTAACCCCTGATGAGGGAAGAATTAGAGTACAATTGAAAAATGATTATCGGGCTGACATAGTTACACTGTTTGATATGTCGGGAAAATCAATTGTAGTCAAAAAAAAACAGAGTGGAAACTTTCATATAGGGAGTAATCTTCATAAGGGAATTTATACCGTATCATTAGAATGTAATAAAGAAGTTTATTCGCAAAAAGTGATTATTCCTTGAAATTAATTTTAATGACTGTATGAAAATATTTTAATGACTTATACAGGTCTGGCAGATATTTCGATAATTTGTCGGACCTGTAAATTCTTAATTTTTAATTATCAAAAAACGTGAGGAAAATTACTGTATTTCTATTGTTATGTTGTATCGGTTGGTTGCTTTCAGCAAGGGCGGCCGATTCAGTAAAAAACACAAATAATGGTGTGTTGAAACAATCTGTTTATATTGATTTTGGTAAAAACAATGGTTTGGATGGAAATGTGACGGAAGGGCCGGATCAAAACGGGCATTATTGGAACAATGCCATAGAAACGGAATATGGAGAAACATTGGAACTGGTGAGCGGAACCAATGAGAGTACCGGATTTATTATGGAGATTACTAAAAAGTTTTCGGCCAATGGTATTCGTAATGGAGGACTTCTTGTACCGGACCAGACAGAATTAGGTGATTTGGCAATATCTACAGCCACACAAGATTATTTTTATATTGAGGGTGCGGGTGCTAATGGTAGTTTCCGCATTAAAAACTTGAACAAGAATCGTGCTTATAGATTTTATGTGTTTGGCAGTCGTGCGCAGACTGGAGATGAAGAACGTATAGGATATCTTTCATTTACCGGTTCAACAGGAAGTCATGGCACTTATCGTATGACGGGCAAAGCAATCGGAACTAATGGGGAAAACCAGAACACGGGTGATATTTATGTCACCGACTATATTTTTCCGGATTTTAAAGGGGAAGTTGACTTTCAATTAGCAATAAAATCCGGTGGCTTTGCTCATATTAATGCAATGAAGATAGAGGAATATGGAGAGGTTGATCCGTTGGCTGTGAAACAAGATTTTTATATTGACTTCGGACGCAGTGACGGAACGAACGGACATCATACAATCGGAGCCGATGTAAACAATCATTATTGGAATAACGCTTTTGAGAAAGATAATTTTACTGTTAGTAAGGGTGCGATGCTGAAGTTGGTAAATTCTGCCAATGTACCGACCGGGGTCGAGATGAAATTAGGATCAGGCTTCCGTTCCAACGGACGGTTGAATGGTGGCTTGCTTAATCCGGATGTGGCGCTTTTAGGGGATCTGGCCATTGAGACAGCTACAGAAGATTATATTTTTATTGAAAATGGAGGAACGGATATTCCGGGTATTATCGATTTCAATAATTTGAATCCGAAGTCCGGTTATCGTTTCCATGTATTTGGTTGCAGGGATACGGAAACAGATCGTATGGGACTTTTTACATTCTCTGGAGAGAATAGCAGTACCGGAACTTATAAAATGGGGGGGAAAAATAGTGGAGGGAACGGTATAAACCATACAACCGATCGTATTTATGTATCGGATGTTGTTTATCCGGATGCTAACGGCAGTATTCGTTTCAATATCGATCTTTATGCTGATAAGTTTGCACATATCAATGCTATGAAGATAGAGGAATGTACGAATGACCCTGTAATAAAAGCTACTTCGATCACTCTGACCGGACAAGATATTACGGAGTCTGGCCAGACTTCCCAGATACAGGCTCGTGTTTTGCCCGAAGGGGCCATCTTTCCGGCCATTCGATGGAGTGTAGATGACGAATCGATAGCTCGCGTTGATAATCAGGGAATTGTGTATCCGAAGACTAATGGGAAGGTGAAAGTCACCGCATCTATTGTATATGATGAAAAAACTCTGTCTGATGAAATTGAAATAAATATTAGTGGTCAGTTAGGTAGTGCTCATTTTACGGGTACGGCTGTAGAAGAAGATGCCGAGATGCAAATGATTACTGATTTACAGGGGACCATCACCAATCTCTTTGAAATATATACCTCTTTAAAGGGGACAGGTTCATTCAGTTTTTATCGTGACTTGGGTAATGATAAAAAAGTAGTGTATGGTAAAGGGAAAGCTGAAGGCTCGTTGATGGAAAATGGGGAGCCTATTCAAACGGATATTACAGGACCTGTACGCATTAGTATTGATCTGACCGACAATACCTATGAGATTTTGCCGATTACTTCCTTGAACATTGTGGGGACTTCCACTTCTACCGGTGCTGATGTAACGAAAGGATTGCCTTTAGAGTATCAGGGTAAAGGCATATGGGCTGCACGGTTGACATTGAATGGTGGTGATCCGAAGTTTAATTTTATAATAAATAAGGACGCAACAGAATGTTTGAAACGTATAAAGGGTACTAATCGGGTGGTTAAGCAATCACAAGGTGAATCGTATGGTATGTCATTAGAAGACATCCGTACCAACATGAATGGTGGTGAATTTTATGTAGAAGTCAATCTGAGAAAATATACTTATGCGGTAAGTTGCGGTGAAACAGAAGCGTTGAAGATTTCCTATATGGGCTCTTCGGTTGCTAACGGATCGGGAACACCGGATATGCATGGATATGCTTATATGTATACTCAATTGCTGACCAAACGTCATGAAGAAGGACGCGGTTTGGACTGGAAGACTTCAAATATTTCTATCGGAGGAAATACAACTGCTAATTTATTGGATCGATGGGAACGTGATTTATTGAGTAATTGCAGTAGTTATGTGATTTACGGGCTTTCGTTAGGTAATGAAGGTGTACATGACCGTGGCGAAGCGGCCTATAACAGTTATCGTGACGGCATGTTGCAAGCCATCAAACAAGCAGAGGATGCCGGAATCGTACCGGTTATGGCCAATAATTATACACGTGCCGATTACAATGAAAGCGATTATAACTATGTAAAGAAGCTGAATTTGCTGATACATGAATGGGATTTACCGAGTATCAATACGTTGGGAGCTATTGACGACGGTAAAGGCCGTTGGGCCAGTGGATATGAAAATGATGCATATCATCCCAATTCAGCCGGACATCAAGAATTCTGTTATGCTATAGTTCCTTCTTTATTTGATGCCTTGGAAGCAGGAAAACCATTGCCTAAACGTGTACAGGGGACATCCTGTGAGTTGGGAAGAACGACAACTTCCCGCCAGATCGAGTGGATACCGGAAGAAACGGTTCATCCATTTACCGTTTCATTTGATATCAATACAACAGGAACCGGTACGATTGCCTGGTTTGAGAATGAGAGTGGGAATGGCTTCTTCAAAATCAAAACAGACGGGACATTGGTTTACGAGTCTCCACTGAACGGGAAAATTCAGTCTGAGACAACTATCAACACAGGGGGGTGGAAACGTGTTACTCTGACTCATTATTATGCATGGGGAAATACGATATTGTATATCGATGATATAAAAGTAGGGGAGCTTCCGGAAAAATTATCTCCTAAAAAATTTGTTTTAGGTAGTAACTTAGCTCCGGATCAGATATTGTATCGTGAGTTGTTTTTTTGGCGTTCCGGGATGAATACTGAAGAAATTGCATATGTGAATCAAGGTAAGATGATGAAATCCAGCCTTGAAATTTATGCACCGTTAGGAGGTGATCGGTTTTTGGAAAATCTGGCACAGTCTACGAATGAGTTGGAGTTTGTTAATGCCGGTTTTACTATGGATCAGAAACTATATATAGATTTTGGAAAAGATGATGGTACCAATGGAAATATTACAGGAAAAGATAAGAATGGAAATTTTTGGAATAATGCAGTGAAGACTGCGGCAGGTACGGAATACTCACTCGTCAATTCATATAATCAGCCGGTTGATTATAAAATGCATTTAACTACCGGTTTTTTGTCGAACGGCATTAAAAACGGTGGACTATTGGAACCGGATACCGAACTTTTGGGAGATTTTGCTATTAATACGGCGACTCAGGATTATTTTTTTATTGAAGAAAATAACGGAGCGGAAAAGGGAGGTATCGACTTTAAAAATCTGAAACCCGAAAAAGCATATAAATTTTATGTCTTCGGTAGTCGTTATGATACTAATGACAGAACTGGCTTGTTGACGTTTACCGGTACAAATTCTTATCAGGGTACTCATCAGATGGGAGGAGCTAACATTGCTGAGGGAGATATAACCGGGAATACAAAGAACCAGAATAATAATACGATTTTTGTATCTGAGGCTATTTATCCGGATGTTGACGGGACTATTCATTTTGAATTGGCGCGTTATGCCGGTAAGTTTGCTCATATCAATGCAATGAAAATTGAAGAGTACAGTGTAGCTTACGCATCCGGTACCTCACCGATTATTAGTACGACTCCTGCCGATGGTATGGGAGTACGTATAGCCAGAATTCATTCGGCTAGCGGTGGGTTTAATAATGAAGGGCCTGAAAATTTACTTCTTGATAAAAATGTAACTGGTAATGGGAATAAGAAATGGTGCTACAACAGCACTGATAATTTTGTGATTATAGAACTTTCCGATTACTATGACGTAGATAAATTTGTGATTGAGGATTGTAAAACCCGTGAACCGAATAATCCGAATTTGTCTGAGTATCATATTTATGTAAGTACTGCAGGGACATCCGATGCCGATTGGAAAGAGGTGGTACATGAGATAAACCAGAGTGATGTGATGTATAAAGTCAAAGAGATTACTCCGGTGAAAGCACGTTATATCAAACTGGTACCTAAAATTAGCAGTAATACGGTACGTATTTATGGTTTTAAGATTTATGGACGTAAATCTTTCGATTCGGTTTATGAAAATGCTTTGATCAGTGTTGGAAAGCCCGTTATTATGCAGCAGGACGCTCCTAATGTACAGAATGCACCGGTAGCTTTGTTCGATGGAGAAATGAAGGCGGCCAATAGTAAATGGTCAACTTCTACCGCTGGTGATAAATCTGTGGTGGTTGATCTGAAAGATAATTATGCCGTTTCCGGTTTTAAACTGTACGATGCCGGTTCTGTAGATGGTAAAAATGAAAATATCAATGGGTATATATTGTCCGTAAGTCAGAATCTGTCGGATTGGGAAGTTGTAGAGGATGCAAATAATAAAGCCGATGAGAATATTAAAGAGGTGGAAGTGTCTCCGGCCAAAGTAGCTCGTTATATAAAATTGGAAGTCCCGGCCGACCGTTTGGGAACTTCCGGTTCGTTGAATCTGTACGAATTCAATATTTTCGGTAAGTTGGATGTCACTGCCAGTGATGCTTCCTTGTTGACTTTACAGGTTGAGGGAAATAGCTTGATGCCGGTTTTTGAAGCAGAACGTACTGTCTATTCGGTAAATGTAGCAAAAGAGATAGAGAAAGTGAACATAAAGGCGGAAGCCAGAAATCCGGAATGTGAAATTGGTGGAGATTTGGGAGAAAAGTCGTTGATTTTAGGCGAAAATGATTTCTTCATTACAGTGAAGTCGGCAGATCGTATGACCGAAAGGATTTATACGGTAAAAGTTTATCGTGCAGATAAATCCGCTATTGCCGGAATTGAGTCATTGAGTATTGAAGGTCTTGAGTTGGAACCTGATTTTAGCCCTTCCACTCATTTATATCGGATGGAAACAAAAGATTCCAAAGTGGTTGTTGCTGCTAAAGCTACCAGTGAATATGCAAGGATTAATGGCATCGGAAAAATAGAACTGACTGATGGACTGAATGAACTGAATGTAGAAGTGATTTCAGAAGATGGGAAGAACAGGGAGAACTATACAATCATGTTGTATAACACGAGTAATTTGCTGAGTGTGTCGTCTCCCGATGGCAAGGGTAAACGTATTGTCAACATCGACAGTTATAGCGGCATGACGGGCACTCACGAGAATCCTTTCAGGCTGTTGAGGGGTTGGAAAGAAAATTTGAGTGGTGACAATACGATGAAGTGGTGTGATACTTCTGCCGCTCCATTCATTATTTTTTCTTTGACCGGTATTTATACGATTAATCACATTGAATTCCGTGATTGTAAGATGGTAGAATCCGGTTGGGCGAATGTTCCCGGTTACTCAGTTTATGTCAGTACCACAGATACGTTGGATGGAAGCTGGACGGAAATAATTCGTGAAACGGGAGTCGCATCGATTAATGAGAAAGTGAAATCGTTTGATCCGGTAGATGCACGTTTTGTGAAGTTTGTTCCTTCTAAAGGTGATAATGCTGTTCGTATTTACGGATTCGACATCTATGGGCAGTTTAAGGAAGCGATTGACCGGAATGGCGTAATCAGTGTAGGGAAGACGATTTTGAATTGTTCTGCCGGAACCAATGATATGTTGACTGCAGCAAATGCCTTGGATGGACGGGAAGGTACCGTTTGGGAATTTACCAGAAGAACAGCAACCTTGGAAGTCGATTTAGAGGAGGTATATTCTATCGATGGATTTGCGTTGACGGATTCTCTGGACCGCATCAGTGGATATAAGGTTGCCGTTAGCCGGGATGGCGTAACTTGGGAGACTATAGCTGAAAAAACATTTGAGGATATAAATATAAAGAAGAAAGTCATCTTATTAGAGGAACCGGTGGATACGCGTTATGTACGATTGACCGTTCCCAGTACTGCACAGCGAGGAACTACTTGTATTAAGGAATTTGAGGTATACGAGTCGGGGGCATTGGTCGGTATTGAAAGTATTGACGATACAGCGGACTTGGATGATTTGCTCATTTGGCCGAATCCTGTATCCCGAGGAACTAAAGTGCATTTAAACGGTAACGGTCATGTAAGCGTCTGTTCACTTCAGGGCATTTTAATAGCGGAATATTATTTTTCCGCAGATTGTGTGATACCGACAGATGGCTTAAAGGCAGGGATTTATATTGTACGGCTGGATAATGGAGAAGAAATAAAAACAGGAAAATTAATAGTGAAGTAAGAAAAACGTTCTGTGATTCTGTCTCCGGTCGGAATTATCCGGAGATAGGGTTATGGAATGTCTTATTGGGCCATAGAGATTATGAAAAGAATTTATTGGATTTATTGTGGAATATTCTTTCTGTTGGGAGAGATTTATTCTTTACCGGCATTTGCACAGAAGATAAAGATTGCATGTATTGGTAATAGTATAACCGAAGGAGTTGGAGCGTCATCCGGCTCGGCTACTTATCCATCTGTATTGCAACGTGATTTGGGTACTGAAAAGTACGAAGTCTCGAATTTTGGTGCAAGCGGGCGTACTTTGATGAAAAACGGCAAGGAATTTGACGGTACTGCTTCTTCTTATTGGGATCATGAGCGTTATCTGAATGCTTTGAAATATAATCCGGATATCGTGGTGATTAAGTTGGGTACCAATGATGCTAAAAAGATAAACTGGGATAATATCAAAGAACAGTATACCGGAGATTATGTTGCACTGGTGAATTCGTTTAAGGAGCTTGTCAGTAAACCGAAGATTTATATTTGTTATCCTCTTCCTCTTTTCGGACCCGGCAATTGGATTAATGAGGATAAGGTAATGACGGAAGAGATGATGCCTATGATTGATCAGGTTGCGAAGGAAACCGGTGCGACTGTAATAGACTGTCATACTCCGTTTGAGGGTAAAGGATATTTGACCGGTGATAAGATTCATCCGAATGATAAAGGTTATATTTTTTTGGCCGATATCATAGCCCGTAGTATAGCTCCGGAAGCAGATATTCCTGATCTACCGGACGATTTATTTATTCAAATTTCCGGATATGACAAGGGAGACTCCGGGGTCTTTATGGAATCATCCCTTGCGGGATTGAATATAGCTTCCTTGTGGGACAACGATGCCAAGACGATTTTGGAAACAGATTTTTCCGGTCAAACAGAGTGTTGGTTCTCGGTAGAATTACCTCGTTCTGCCGGTTTGAAAGCGTATGCGATAACCTCCGGAGAAGATGCTTCTAAAGCTCCTGTATCATGGAGACTGGAGGGACGTACTAAAACTTCTGCATCCTGGAGAACTGTCGATCGTCAGACAGATATTATATTTGCTGCGAATGAAACGAAGGTTTTTGATGAGAAAGTCAGTTTTACTCCTTATGATTATTTTCGTTTGAAGGTTTTGAAAGTAAACGGGAGTGACCGTTTAGCAATTGCAGAATTTCAGTTGTTTGGTTGTGACAAACCCTTACGAAGTTCTTTAATGGATCCGGAAAACGCTGGTATGATGAGTGCTCAGTTCAATACTCTTCCTCATGAGGGATATGACAATTTGAGTGATGGAAATATTAATACAAAATTTTGTACGGCGATTTCCGAGGGTAATAGTATCTGGATACGGTATGACTTGCCGAAGGCAGTCAAAGTAGATGGATACGCTTTGATTTCTGCCAATGATTCTCCTGATCGTGACCCGGCAGAATGGATTTTATATGGTTCTATTGATGGCAAAAAGTGGGATAAACTGGATGTCAGAAACAGCCAGAAGTTTTTAGGACGCTATACTACACTGGAATATCCAATCGTATCTGATAAAGAATATAAAAGTTTTAAGCTTAACGTAACAGGGAAAAGCGATTTATTTCAATTGGCTGAATGGCAATTGTTTGAAGCTTCTGACGGGGTGGGGATTCAGAAGAATATACTGTCGGAATTTACGATTTATTCCGATAATGGCGGCTTGTTGATTAAATCTCATGCAGATGTTACAGGATATTACGAATTGTTTTCAATTTCCGGCCAATGCTTATCCAAAGGGAAGATCGGACCTGGAACGACTCAGCGTGAATATCTGCTTTCCGGTACTTATTTGGTGTCATTAGAGATAAGGGGACAAAAAGAAATGCGAAAAGTGATTATTGGCCATTAGTGGATTTGTGTGGGAGAGAGGAAAAGGATATCTGATAACGGTATCCTTTTTTTATTGGAATCAAGTGAAATCGGTAATATTGGTATTAATATCTGTAATTTATATAGTAATCGACTGGATAAACATGTGTATTTTTGTACCGGATTAGTTGCTTTTTAAATGAAATTGCCCATGTTACGAAAAATTAGAGTCTCATTCGCTGTCTTATTTTTTGTGTTGATTACTTTGTTGTTTCTGGATTTCACCGGAACGGTCCACACGTGGTTCGGCTGGATGGCAAAGATACAGTTTTTGCCGGCGTTGTTGGCATTGAATTTGGGGGTCGTTGTGTTGCTTGTCCTCCTGACGTTTATTTTCGGACGCATTTATTGTTCGGTAATCTGTCCGCTCGGTGTGTTTCAGGATATTATATCATGGATGGCCGGAAAGCGGAAGAAGAACCGTTTTCGTTATTCTAAAGCAGTAAGTTGGCTACGTTATGGGGTACTCGGAATTTTTGTAGTGGCATTAATCGCCGGTGCCGGGTCATTGGTCGCTTTATTGGCACCTTATAGCTCGTACGGACGCATTGCATCCAAACTTTTTCAACCTGTTTATATGTGGGGGAATAATTTGTTGGCATTATTGGCCGAACGTGCCGACAGCTATGCTTTTTATTCCGTGAATGTATGGGTGAAGAGTTTGCCGACATTCATGGTTGCCATCGTATCCTTTGTAGTGATTGCAGTTTTAGCTTGGCGTGCCGGACGGACCTATTGCAACACTATCTGTCCGGTGGGGACTGTTTTAGGATTTATAGCAAGATACTCTTGGCTGAAACCAGTGATCGATTCATCGAAATGTGTGAATTGTAATCTCTGTGCCCGCAATTGCAAGGCTTCATGCATCGATATTAAAGAACACCAAATAGATTATAGCCGTTGTGTGGCGTGTATGGATTGTATCGGGAAATGTCACAAAGGCGCGATCAGGTATATGCATCCGTCCGGTGAGAGAGTAAAAAAGACGGACGATCGGGTGACAGGTGAACAGATAGATAGGGCGAGGCGTAGTTTCTTTACGGCTACTGCTGTATTGGCTGCTACTGCGGCAATGAAGGCACAGGAGAAGAAAGTAGATGGCGGTTTGGCGGTGATCGAAGATAAAAAGATACCGGACCGGGCGACCTCGCTTACTCCTCCCGGTTCATTGAGTGCCCGTCATTTTGCGCAACATTGCACCGCTTGCCAGTTGTGCGTATCGGTATGTCCGAACGAGGTGCTTCGCCCTGCTACCGATTTGATGAAACTGATGCAGCCGGAGATGTCCTACGAGCGTGGGTATTGCCGGCCGGAATGTACCAAATGCGCCGAGGTTTGTCCCGCCGGTGCAATTTCTCCGATTACTCCGGCAGACAAGTCGGCTATCCAGATAGGGCATGCCGTTTGGATAAAGGAGAATTGTGTTCCGTTGACGGATGGGGTGGAGTGTGGAAACTGCGCCCGACATTGCCCGACGGGTGCTATCCAGATGGTGGCTTCCGAACCGGATTCTCCCGATTCGCTTAAAATCCCCGTAGTCAACACGGAACGCTGTATCGGGTGCGGTGCATGCGAGAATCTTTGTCCGGCACGTCCGTTCAGTGCTATTTATGTAGAGGGACATCTGGCGCATAAAATCATTTAAGAAAAGGAAAAAAGGGAGGAAATAAATATGGCTAAGAAGAATAGGAGAGAGGTCGATCGTCGTGAATTTCTGAAAGTGCTGGGAGTAGGCACTGCAACTACTACAGCCGCCTTGTATGGTTGTAGCCTGAAGGACGGTTCGGTAACGGTGGCGGGTGGTTCTGGAAATACTCTTGCCGGTGAGATGACTTATCGCATTAATCCTTCTACGGGAGATAAGGTATCCATATTGGGGTATGGCTGTATGCGTTGGCCGACGGTGGTCAAAGGCGGCCAAGATGAGATAGATCAGGATATGGTGAATGAACTGGTCGATTATGCTTTGGCGCATGGAGTGAATTATTTTGATACGTCACCCGCCTATTGCAAGGGACGTTCGGAACATGCCACGGGTATTGCCCTCAGCCGCTATCCGCGCGATAAATATTTCATAGCCACTAAATTGTCGAATTTCTCACCGGATACATGGGGCAGGGAAGCTTCTATAGCCATGTATCATAATTCTCTGAAAGAGTTACAAGTAGATTATCTTGATTATATGTTGCTTCATGGCATCGGTATGGGCGGAATGGAAGCCATGAAAGGACGCTATCTGGACAATGGCATACTCGATTTTCTGGTCAGCGAACGTGCGGCGGGGCGCATCCGTAATCTCGGTTTTTCTTATCATGGAGATATCGAAGTCTTTGACTATCTGCTTTCCCGGCACGATGAAATAAAATGGGACTTTGTGCAAATCCAACTCAATTATGTCGATTGGAAACATGCCAAGGAGGTAAATTCCCGTAATACAGATGCCGAATATCTGTATGGAGAGTTGGTCAAACGCAATATTCCGGCCATTATTATGGAACCTTTATTGGGCGGTCGGCTTTCGAATGTTCCCAATCATATTGTTTCCCGTCTGAAGCAGCGACGTCCGGAGGACAGTGTCGCTTCATGGGCCTTCCGTTTTGCCGGATCACCGGAACATGTGCTTACGGTGTTGAGCGGTATGACTTATATGGAACATTTGCAGGACAATTTACGCACTTACTCACCATTAGTTCCATTGGCCGATGAGGATAAGGAATTTCTGGAAGAGACGGCACAATTGATGCTTAAATATCCCACGGTGCCTTGCAACGATTGCCAGTATTGCATGCCTTGTCCTTACGGTATCGATATTCCTTCTATCCTGATACATTATAATAAATGTGTGAATGAGGGAAATCTGCCCAAAAGCAGTCAGGACGAGAATTATCGTAAGGCCCGTCGTGCTTTTTTGGTAGGTTATGACCGCAGTGTGCCGCGTTTGCGTCAGGCGAACCATTGCATCGGATGCAACCAGTGTGTGCATCATTGCCCGCAAAATATAAAGATTCCCGAAGTATTACATCGTATCGACCGGTTTGCAGAGCAATTGAAGCAAGGTACATTGTAATAAATCCGGGAAAGTTGGCGGGCACACATCAGGTGGCGTAGCCTGGATGTCAGAATACTTTTTCCTGTTTCAATACGTACATGTCGGCAAGTGCCCCGGTAATGGGTTGTTTGTCGGCATCGAGTATCACTATCCGGCCTTCCTCTACTTTATAATACGACTTTTCGCCGTTTTTGGAAGTAGCGGTCAGGATATTGCCTTCTACCTTGAAAGTTCCTGTTTCATTGAACTCTCCGTCTTTCCGTTCAAGGTAGATGTATTTTTGTGTATAGGTACGGTCTTTATTAAAAATTAAGGTGACTTCTATTCCCGGGCAGTCTGCGGCCGGGATGGTTCCTTTGTATTCTCCGAAATAGTCGAGTGAGGTTTCTGCATTGTGCATGTCTGCCACCTGCATGGTATCTGCAACTACGTTGTCACTGTTAGCTGACTTTTTGTTGTTTGTGCATCCTGTTGCAATGATCATGCAAAATGCTGCTGCCAGATAAAGCTTCTTCTTCATGTTATTGTTATTTTTGTATAAGTAAAAAACAAAGATACAATTAAAAAGTTTAACTTTGTTCAAAAGTAATATTCGTAGTAAATCGTAAAATTGTAAATTTTCCCATGTTTATACTTCTATCTTGTGCCAAAACCATGAGTGATGTTTCGAAAGTAAAGGTTCCCTTTATTACACTTCCCCGTTTTCAGAAGGAGGCTTCGGAAGTTGCATTACGGATGTCTCAGTTTTCTGTGGAAGAACTGGAACGGCTGTTGCGGGTCAATTCGAAAATTGCCGTGGAGAATTACAAGCGTTATCAGGCTTTTCATGCGGAGGACACCCGTGAACTTCCGGCGTTGCTGGCCTACACCGGTATTGTGTTCAAACGTCTGAATCCTAAAGATTTCTCGGAAGCTGATTTCCGGTATGCCCAGGATCATCTGCGGCTGACTTCATTCTGTTACGGGTTGCTTCGTCCGCTGGATGCCATCCGCCCGTATCGTCTGGAGGGTGATGTGAAACTGCCTGAGCAGGGAGACCAAACGATGTTTTCTTATTGGCAATCGCGTCTGACGGATGAATTTTTAGAGGAGATCAAAGCCCATGGAGGCATTCTTTGCAATCTGGCCAGTGATGAAATGCGTGGTTTGTTCGATTGGAAACGTATAGAAAAGGAGGTTACGGTTATCACCCCGGAATTCCATGTATGGAAAAATGGTAAACTTGCTACTGTCGTTGTCTATACCAAAATGTCACGTGGCGAAATGACGCGTTTTATTTTGAAGAACCGGATAGAGTCTCCGCAGGATTTGAAATCTTTTCAGTGGGAAGGATTTGAATTTAATGAACGGTTGTCTGATGACAGAAAATTAATATTCACTAATGGAGTAATGGAATAATATCATCCTATGAATGAAGTAGAAAAAATGCGCAGTGGGCAGTTGGCCGACATGTCTGTGCCTGAGATGCAGGTACGTTTTGAAAGAGCGAAGAAATTATTGGCCCGCATGCGTGGGCTGAGTACCTACGACGGGGAATACCGGCCTTTGCTCGAGTCGCTTGTGCCGGGTATTCCTGCCACATCCGTTATTTGTCCTCCTTTCTACTGTGATCATGGTGACGGTATCCGGCTGGGCGAACATGTGTTTGTTAATGCCAATTGTACATTCTTGGATGGCGGGTATATCACTATCGGAGCACATACTTTGATCGGGCCTTGCGTGCAGATCTATACCCCCCATCACCCGGTGGATTATGTGGAGCGGCGTGAACCGAAAGAATATGCTTATCCGGTGACGATCGGGGAAGATTGCTGGATTGGAGGCGGGGCGGTCATCTGTCCCGGAGTGACTATTGGGGATCGTTGCATTATCGGAGCCGGCAGTGTAGTGACCAAGGACATACCGGCTGACAGTGTTGCAGTGGGGAATCCGGCACGGGTGATAAAGAAGTCGAAGTAATGCATTATTTGGTCACAGGGGTATCTTAAGTGAAAATTATCCTGTATATTTGTTGTAGAATAACTAATTGCGAATGAATTATGGCTAAGTTTTATCCGATTGGTATACAGAATTTTGAGAGTTTGAGGAATGATGGATACTTTTATGTCGATAAGACACGTCTGATCTACAAACTTGCGTGGATAAAGCACCCTATTCTTCACCTTGATTTTATAAAAGATAAGAATCTGTCAAGAGGTGCACATGTCTCCTTACATAACGGACATGTGCACCTTTTGACTTTACCGTTGCGTCACCATATTTTCATTCATTCTCTTTTTTCCTTCTTCCTCTATTTTCTTTCTCCATCTCTGAAATGCTTTCATGAGAGCATCTTCGTGTTTGTCGTCGATGTGATATTTATCCATAAATGATAGCAATGATTTTTTATACATGATGCCGTTCCGGAATTTATTTTTCAGCATCATGCTGTGTAACTCCGTTTTCAGCATTGTTTCTATTTCTTCTTCAATGATAATGATGCTGTCGTGTCCCAGGTAATTGTATGTTTCAGGATCTTTCCCATATCTTGGGGCGGGGATTATGAGGGTCAGGTTTCCGGTTTCTCGCCACGACACATTCCTTGGTCGTTTAGCTGTGAGGTTTTTGATTACGTGATACAGGTTTTCGATACTTTTTAACCTGATGGCATTGAACTCCGTGACTACGCTGTTTTGATAGCGTACATACATGTAAGCCGCCAGATAGGGCTTTACATAGATGGTTGTAGTGACCATTCTGATTAGATTTTGATGTAACAATTCTTTTATCTTCGTGGCCGTCTTCGACGGTTGAATTCAGTGCCATTGTGTTGAGAAAAAATCAACACTTTTTGGAGCTCTTTGGCACTTCTGCAAGAAGTTGTATATCAAATGGTTACAAGGTCTATATTTTTCTCATAGAGAATCGTTGCTTTTCTCTACGAGGAACGGGTCCTTTCTCTACGAGGAATCGATTGAATCTCGTAGAGAAACATGTGCTTTCATTAAATCCAAACTGCAAAAGTAAAATAAAATCTATTTTATATATTCTCCTGTTTTGGCTTGCATTCGTTGTTTTGTTGTAAAATATGGACGCGTTGCGGTATGTTTATTTATATCGCGCATGTGTATGAGCGAATGTTGGTAAAAGAGATGGCTTGTCCTGTTCGATTTATTAACTAAAATTAAACAAGGAGTTTTAAAATAAGGTTGAGCTTGTTTTGTTGGAAAAGTACGTGTTTTATTTATGCTTTCTGAATAAAAAAATATAGGCATTTATAGTATTTTAGAAAATACTATTTTTAATATATGCTGAGAATAAAATTGAGGGTTTAAATATCTGATTAAGAGCCATTTGATTTTAGCGTCTTATTTGAAAAGTGTTTCAATAAACGTTCGTTTATTGGCACAAAAATATGTCCTTTTTTTTAATGTACAAAATATTTTTCAATAAAAATAATTTGATCATATTTTAAACGGAACATATCTTATTGATTTATAGCAGATTGTATTATATATGAAAAAATAATTAATTCGTTTTTAATTTAACCTGAATGGAGATAAAAGTCTTTCTAAAATAGTGTGCCAATAAACGAACGTTCATTGAAACACTTTTTGGTGTTAAGTAGTTTGTTTATAGTTATTTATGTACTAATTTGAAATGAAAATGGTACATAACACATATTTCCCCTCTTTATGTTTTGTCTCCTGCGATAGGGAAACTATTGAGGGCTAGTGTATCTGAAGAATTAATAATCCATTTTATACACGCTTGACCGGAAGGAGCTTCATTACCCCGGTGTCCCTAAAGAATATTCTATTGTGAACAAATCCACAGATATCTGTTGGTATCCGCTTCGTGTCACCTATAGTCGTGAACTACAGTTGAAGGAAGTGCTTGATGCCGAGTGTATAGAGAACTTCATCCCGATGCATTATGAATACGTGAAGCAGGGAGAACGTAAGATACGAAAGTTAGTTCCTGTAGTACATAACCTTGTGTTTGTCCACAGCTCTTTTGCTTGTATTGATCGTGTTAAACAGTCTCTTGGTTCTTCCTTATCTGTGCGTTATATCATTGATCGTGAGACGAATCGTCCTCTTATCGTTCCGGATTCGCAGATGCATAGCTTTATCGCTGTTTCGGGAAACTACGAAGAACAGATTGTTTATCTTGATCCGGCCCTTACCTCTTTACGGAAAGGAGATCGTGTGCGCATTATTGGTGGTGTTTTCGAAGGGGTGGAAGGAATTGTCATTCGTGTAAAAGGCGATCGGCGTGTTTCTGTTTGCATCAAGGGCATTATGGCTGTAGCCACTGCATATATTCATCCTTCTCTGATAGAGCTTATACCCGACGCTGCTTGTGAGTAAGAAGCCGGTTTATTCTCCAGCTTTTCATTGTTAATTATTTCATTGTAAATTTATATATATGTTGTCTTTTCAATCACAAATTGATACTTTGTACCGTATAACCCGTGATCTTCTTAATATGGGTTTTGACGGGACTCCTCTTTATTCCAATGAATTTTGTGCACTCAATACAGAAGTTTACCGTCAGGCTGAGGCGCTTTTTGTGTTGCGAGGTTCCAATGTTGAAGAAGAGGCACGGCGTTGCTATGTTTTATTGACGGCCTATCATGCTACCATCTATGATCATGGTAATAAAAATCTGAAAATCCAGTCTTTGCTTGACCGTAGTTGGCAATTGCTTGGACAGCTTTCTGCTTCTTTGCTAAAGTGTCAGCTTTTGGTGGCTTGTTATAGTGAAGTTTTTGATGAAGATCTGGCTCGGGAAGCACATGCAATTATGAACAGTTGGACCGGCCGTGAATGGACTAAGGCGGAATGTGAAGTTTCCGATTATTTGGAAAGTCTGGAAGCCAATCCTTGGCCTGATTGGGAGGTTGTAGAGTAAGGCGTATTGTAACTTTTGCGGAATCATTTAATAGATATTGTAATGAGAATGAGATTTTTGTATAAATGTTTGCTGTGTTTGTTGGCGATTTTGGCATCCTGCTCTGCCCCCAAAGAGGTACTTTATTTGCAGGATATCGCTTCTCTGAAAGAGGAGGTTATTGATAAGAACTATGAGGTAATCATTCATAAGGATGACCTATTGGCTATTTTGGTGAATAGTAAAGACCCGGAGTTGGCGTTACCGTTTAATATGCCTGTAGTTACTTATCAAATAGGTAGTACAACTTCTGGGCAGCAACGTTTGTTAGGTTATCTTGTTGATCAGAATGGCGATATTGACTTTCCTATTTTAGGAAGGCTTCATGTGGAGGGATTGACCCGTATGCAAGTGACGGAGTTGATAAAACAAAAATTAATGAATGAGGATCTGATCAAGGATCCTATCGTCACTGTTCAGTTTTTGAACTTTAAAGTTTCCGTGATGGGTGAAGTAGCCCGACCGGGTACATTTGATATTTCCGGTGACCGCATTACTTTATTGGAAGCTTTGAGTATGGCCGGTGATTTGACTATTTATGGCCGTCGCGACCGTGTGGCTGTTATCCGTGAAAAAGACGGCAAACGGCGTATATTGTATCATGACCTTCGCTCTTCCGATATTTTTCAGTCTCCCTGCTATTATTTACAACAGAATGATATTGTGTATGTAGAACCCAATAAAGCCAAGACTGGCCAGAGCCGTATCAACTCCAATAACTCTGTGGGCGTTTGGTTGTCCGCCGTTTCGGTATTGGCTTCCATTACTTCTTTAATGGTAACTATGTTTAAATAATCCGGATATAAAGAGAATAATGAATACTGAATACAAAAACAATGATGTCCGCAAACAGGAGTCGGAAATTAATATCTCTGATATCTTCCATCTTATATTAGCTAATTGGTACTGGTTCGTACTGTCTGTTCTGGTCTGTGGTGGGGTAGCTTTCTTTTATTTAAAATCTTCTTCTAAAATATACAGCCGTAAGGCATCCGTTCTTATCCGCGATGATTCTAAGGGTGGTGGAATGAGTGAATCGGCGGCTTTTTCCGACCTTTCTCTTTTGGGTGGTAAACGTAATGTAGACAATGAAGTACTTGTTTTCCAATCCCGTCATCTGATGGAAGAGGTTGCCCGGCGTCTGCATTTGGATATGAGTTATCAAGTGAAGAATGGTCTGCGTAATGATGAACTTTACACCCATGCTCCGGTAACAGTTTCTTTTCCTGAGGCGGAGGAACGTCAGGTTATAAAAGTAGTGGTTACTCCTGTTGATTCCGCTACGGTACGTCTTTCTGGTTTTTCTTTAGCTGTAGGTGGTGGGGGAGTCCGTTCGGAAGAGGTTTTGGATGTACATCTGAATGATACGGTTTCTACTCCGATCGGTCCGATGGTTATCACTCCTACGTTATATTATACGGATGTCTTTTATGGTAAGCCCGTAAATGTGGTCAAATCCAATTTGGAGGGTGTCATCGAAGGGTATCGTGGCAGGTTGAAAGTTTTTCTTGCCAGCAAGACGGCTACCATTATCAATCTGGTTTTGGATGATGTTTCCACAGCTCGTGCAGAAGATATTTTGAACATGCTTATCGCCGTTTATAACGAAGATGTTATCAATGACAAGAACCAGATAGCTGTAAATACCTCCAAATTCATTAATGAACGTCTGATTATCATCGAACGTGAATTGGGTAGCGTGGATGCCAATATTGAAAGTTTCAAACGCGAGAACCAGTTGACGGACATTACTTCCGAGACGGGTATGTATCTTGCCAATACAAGTCGTTATCAGCAGGAGGGGCTTAGTTTGGAGAACCAGTTAAGTATTGCCAAATACATTAAAGAGTATTTGACGGACCCTCAAAAAAGTTCGGATCTGATTCCTGCCAATACGGGTATATCGGATAACAGTGTCGAATCCCAGATCAAGGAATACAATGATATTCTTTTGAAACGTGATAAACTGGTGGTAGGCAGTAGCAGTAAAAATCCGATTGTGATGGATTTGAATAATTCTCTGAGTGCTATGAAGCAGACGATTATTCGTTCGGTAGATAATCTGATTGTCGGTCTGAATATCCAGTTGAAGAATATCCGTGAACAGGAAGAACAGACTTCGAAACGTATTGAAGCCGTGCCTGCCCAACAGAAATATGTACTTACAGTGGAACGTCAGCAGAAGATCAAGGAGGAACTTTATCTTTACTTGTTGAATAAACGTGAGGAGAATGCCTTGACACAGGCTATTACGGAGAGTAATGCCCGTATCATAGATGCCGCTTCGGGCAGTAGTGCTCCGGTAGCGCCTAAAACAATGACAATTTTCTTGGCTTCCATTGTTTTAGGATTAGCTATTCCTGTAGGTGTATTTTGGTTGTTGAATGTGACTGATACCAAGGTTCGTACTCGTAAGGAGTTGGATGGAGTACTTACCATTCCTTTCTTGGGTAATATTCCCCGTCATGGTAGTAATAAGGGTGAGGATTCGGATGGTATTGTTGTTCGTGAAAACAGTCGTGATTCTGTCTCCGAGGCTTTCCGTATTATTCGTACGAACATGGACTTTATGCGTGTGAAGTCTGAAAAGTTACAGGTGGTCATGTTTACTTCTGCCAATCCTGGAGCAGGTAAGACTTTTGTTTCAAGTAACCTCGCTATGAGCATTGCTCAGACAAATAAAAGAGTTGTCTTAATTGATGTTGATATCCGTAAAGGTACCTTGAGTGGTATTTTTTCTAATTCCTCCAACCGTATGGGGTTGACACATTACCTTTCGGGGAGTACGGATAAGTTGGATGATATTGTAGGTAGGAGTGAGGAGTATGATAAATTGGATGTCATCTTCTCCGGTCCTGTTCCTCCCAATCCTGCCGAATTGTTGTTGAGCGAGCGTTTTGATCGTCTGATGACGGAACTTCGTAAACGTTACGATTATATTATTGTTGACAATGTTCCTGCCGGTATGGTGGCCGATGCTTCTATTGTCAATCGTGTAACCGATCTTACCATTTTCGTTGTTCGTTCGGGTATGATGGATCGTCGTCAATTGCCTGAATTGGAGAATATGTACCGTCAGGAACAGCTTCGTAATATGTCCGTGATATTGAATGGCATTCCTTCAGACCATAAGGGCTACGGTTATGGCTATGGTTACGGCTATGGTTATGGTTACGGCTATGGTTATGGAAATGAAGTTCATAAACATAAAAAAATAAAAGGTTTTAAAAAGTTATTTTCTCGTTTTTTTTATGATAAGTAGTAAGTACGTTCTTGTTTTGAGAAAGTTGTATTTTATAACCATAAAATACAAATAATAACACATATGTTTTATGATTAGCAAAATAATGGTTAAGAATACATTACCTTCTTTTTTAGTAACTTTTATAAAGCTAATATTTGGATAAATAATTGCGATACCAATAGATGTAATAACGCTTGGGATCAATTAAATACTGATCATATATTATAAAAGAGTATGTTCAACCTCAATAAATTTATTGCTGATAGTGTAACTTTTCGTCCTGTCAGTATGTTTGCTAAAGATATTGATGCAAACAAGAGAATTCTTATAAAAGAGATTAAAGGCAAGAAAGTATGTGTAATAGGTGGTGCTGGTAGTATTGGATCTAGCTTCATCAAAGCAGTATTACGGTTTGAGCCTGCTTCGGTTGTTGTTATTGATCTTAATGAGAATGGTTTGGCAGAGCTAGTTCGTGACATTCGTTCAACAAAAGATCTATATTGCCCTGATGAGTTCCGTTGTTATACACTCAATTTCGCTGATCCAATTTTTGAACGTATTTTTTGTGAGGAAAAAGGATTCGATATTGTAGCCAATTTTTCAGCCCATAAGCATGTTCGTTCCGAAAAAGATAAATATAGTGTTCAAGCACTCATTGAGAATAATGACATCAAGGCAAAGCATTTGATGGATTTACTTACATTATATCCACCTAAACATTTTTTTTGCGTGTCTACTGATAAGGCAGCTAACCCTGTGAACATTATGGGGGCTAGTAAGCGTATTATGGAGGATCTTGTAATGGCATACAATCAGTATTTTAAAGTAACAACTGCTCGTTTTGCCAATGTTGCTTTTTCTAATGGGTCATTACCTGACGGTTGGATTCATCGTCTCCAAAAGAAACAACCTCTTGCTGCCCCCTCCGATGTAAAGCGATATTTTGTATCACCAGAAGAGTCAGGTCAGATTTGTATGCTTGCTTGTGTCCTTGGTAATGGTGGAGAAGTCTTTTTTCCAAAGTTGGGCGAAGATCAAATGCTTACTTTTTCTGCTATTTGTGATGACTTCGTAAAAGCGGAGGGGTTTACAAAGGTTGAATGTAGTGATGATTCTGAAGCAAAACATTATGCAGCAAATATGAACTATGAGTCTGACTCTTATCCTGTTGTATATTTTAAAAGTGATACTACTGGTGAGAAGGCTTATGAGGAGTTTTACATTTCTGGAGAGAAAATTGACATGGGACGTTTTATGGCTCTTGGTGTCATAGAAGAGACCGCCCATCGTTCTATGTCAGAAATTAACCACTTTTTTGACGAACTTGAAGATATATTCGCTTCTCCCGAGTTTACCAAAGCGCAAATTGTAGAATCTATCAAACGTTTTATCCCGAACTTTGAGCACGAAGAAAGGGGAAAGAACCTTGATCAGAAGATGTAAATGTGTAAAATTTGAATTGATTTTAATGAAGTGGAAACTTCTGAAAAGTGTGTATGTTTTTGTCTGTCCATGGTTGAAAGTTCGCAAAGACCATATTAAGCAACCTTCAGAATTTGAACTTGATGATTTTTATGTAGTTGAGACTTCTGATTGGGTCAATGTCATTGCTATTACCGAAGATGGTAAGGTTGTTTTAGAAGAACAGTATCGTCATGGCATTCAAAAAGAGTGTATAGAACTTCCTGCAGGATGTGTTGATCAAGGTGAAATACCTCTTGAAGCTGCAAAACGTGAACTTCTTGAAGAAACTGGATATGCAGGTGGTGTGTGGATTCCTTTTGGGGAATCTGCTCCTAATGCGAGTGGGATGGCAACAATGTGCTACACTTTTATAGCCAAAGGTGTTAAAAAGATTTCCGCTCAGAATCTCGAACAGTCCGAAGATATACGCATTTGTCTTGTAGAACAAAATACAATAAAAGAATTATTAGAAAAAAACTCCATTGTAGAGGCAGTAATGCAAGCGTCTCTGTGGAGATATCTTGCAAATAAAATATAATATTATGGCTTATCAAATTCCTCTTTTTAATCTGAACTTCGATGAGAGAGAAGCTCAGGCCGCTTACGATACTATCAAGTCTGGTTGGATTTCTACTGGTCCTAAAAATGCAGAGCTTGAACAAATGTTTATCAATATGTGGAGAGTGAAGTATGCGGTCAGTATGTCTAATTGTACCGATTCACTTCATGTCTGCTGCATGGTTTGTGGCTTTGGACCTGGCGATGAGGTTATTTGTCCTTCGCTTACTTTTGCAGCTAGTTGCAATTGCATTCGCTACGTGGGTGCCACTCCCGTTTTCGCTGATATCGTAGGTCCTGAACATATCAATATTGATCCTAAGGATATTGAGGCTAAGATTACTCCGCGTACCAAGGGCATCATTGTTGTTCATATGGCTGGTTTCCCTGCTGATATGGATACAATAATGTCTATTGCAAAGAAGTATAATCTCAAGGTTATTGAGGATGCTTGTCATGGGCCTCTTTCAGAGTATAAAGGTAAGAAACTCGGTACTATCGGTGATTGTGCAAGCTTTTCTTTCTTTAGTAATAAAAATATCTCTACAGGTGAAGGTGGTATGTTTATTACCAATAATGAGGAGATGGCGCAGAAAGCACGTCTGATTCGTTCACATGGCATGAGTACTATGTCTTATCAACGTGCCAGCGGCCATGCTACAGAGTATGATATAACTTGTTTGGGTTACAATTTTCGTATGGATGATATCCGTGCGGCTATTGCTATTGAACAATTAAAGAAGCTTCCCGAAGATCTTGAGGCTCGTATTGCTGTCCGTAAGCATTATGTAGAGCGTTTTACTAAAAACTTTCGTATTACTGTTCCGTTTGCAGATTGTACAGAATTTGTTTCAAACTATATTTTTCCGATTGTGATTCTTGATTCTACCAAGGAGAAACGTAATACTCTTCGTGAGTATATTCACGCCGCAGGTATCCAGACTTCGGTACATTATCCTGCTGCCCATCGCTTTTCTACCTACAAAGAACTAGAGATAAATCTTCCACAGACAGACTATTGTACAGATAATGAGATTACGTTACCAATGTATGCGGCTCTAACTATGGAGCAGATAGACTTAATTTGTAATATAGTGGAAAAGGGAATTAAGAAAATATATGGATAAAAAAGCTATTATGGTTTTTGGAGTTGGTGAACTTCAAAAGTCAATCATAGAACGTGCACACGAAATGGGGCTATTCGTAGTAGGTATAGATCCATGTCCTAATGCTATTTGCAAGGATGGCTGTGATGTTTTTGAGGTTGTAGATGGGCAAGATTTTAATTCTACTGTTGCAATTTGCCATAAATATAATGTAAAAGCGATAGTAACAGCGGCCACGGACAAGCCTTTGGTTATGATGGCTAATGTGGCAGAGAAGTTAAACTTTCCTTTCTATAGTGTACGGACTGCCATTTGGTCCACGGATAAATTCCAAATGAAGCAACGTTTTATTGAAGGTGATATCCCTTGTGCACAAGGTCGTCTCATATCCAGTGCTAATGAAGTTGAAGATATGGATTTTCCGATTATCGTAAAGCCTCGAGATAATTCTGGTTCTCGAGGTGTAAAATTATGTCGTAGTAAAGAAGAACTGCAGATCTCAATAGATGAGGCACTTGAAAATTCACGTCTTACAACTGTTCTTGTAGAGGAGTTTATTGAAGGGCGTGAGTTTAGTGTCGAATCATTACATTATGGTGGTAAATCTGAAGTAATTCAGTTTACAGAGAAAAAGACAACAGAGTTTCCTTATAACGTAGAGTTAGGGCACAAACAGCCTGCGAATCTTACTGACGATCAGCGTGAGAAGATTTGTACTATCATCTGTAAAATAGCGGAATGTATGCAGTTTGAAAATTGTCCTTCTCATACTGAACTTAAGATTAACGATCATGGTATCTTTGTTATTGAGACTAGCCCTCGCCTAGGTGGTGACTATATCACTTCAATCCTAACCCCTCTGTCTACGGGCATTAATCTCGAAGAACAACTTCTTCATATTGCTCTTGGTGAATCTGTAGATACAAAGACGGGGCGTGTAGAAAAAGCATCTGCTGTTTGCTTTTTCTCTTTGCCTGAGGGAGAAGTGAAAGCTATTGACACTGAGATATGTGGTATCATCAATTGGCCACATATATTTGCTTTTAATATCAAGTTGAAAACAGGTGATAGAATAAATAAGATAACATCTTCTCTCAATCGTTATGGACAGTTTATCATTCAAGCAAATAGACGTGAGGAGATTGATGCGTTAATAGAGAAATATGAGAATAAGATAAATAGTTTAATTGTTGTAGTATGAATTATCCTCCGAAAATATTAATTAATGGTGCAGGTAGGGGGTGTCTAAATCTTATGAAGACTGCCAATGCCATGGGGTTATATACTATTGTTACAGGAATGGAAGGACCTTGTATTCCTATAGCTGATAAAGTTTACCGAAATGTACATCCTGGACATCCTGAAGAGGTGTTAGCTGTAGCCAAAGTTGAGAATATAGATGCTATTGCAATATCGTGTAACGATATGGGGCTAGAAAGCGTAGGTTATTGCTGCGATCAACTTGGTCTTACGGGGCTTTCTTATGCTTCTGCTAAGGCAGCATCAAATAAACTGTTGATGAAAGAATTATTAGTCAAGAATGGAGTTAGAACTGCACGGTATTTTAATATTCACAATTTGGAAGAATTAAGAAATGTAGTAAGAAAACTTTCATTCCCTGTTATACTTAAGGCTACAGATCTTCAAGGTAGCAGAGGTATTTGTGTTGTCCGAGAAGTATCTGATCTTGAATCATCATATCGTGAGGTAATGTCGTTTACTCATAAGGATTATTGTATCATAGAAGAGTTTATTGAGGGGATAGAATTCGGAGCACAGGCTTTCGTTTTTCATGGCGAAGTGTTATTTATTCTTCCTCATGGAGATGAGACAATAATGTGTAAGACTGCAGTTCCTATAGGACACTATATGCCCTATAAGATGAATGAAGAGTTGTCTGCCGATGTTGATAGGCAGGCCCGTAATGCTATAAAAGCATTAGGACTAGATAACTGTGCCGTCAATATTGATTTTATTGAACGCGACAACAGGGCTTATATAATAGAACTTACGGGTCGAGGAGGCGCGAATGGACTTACTGATATAACCAGTATGTTTTGGGGCTTGAATTATTATGAGATGATTATACTGACAGCACTTGGTAAAGATCCTCGTGATGTTTTTGCAAGAAGATCTGTCATTCCTTTCGCTGCGAAATCAGAAATGGTAAGAAGTAGTAATTCTGGAACTGTCAAGTCAATTTCTATTCCTCATTTTAAAGATTCTGAGATAAACTTATTTATTCGTAATGGAGATGAGGTACATACATTTACGAATAGTAATGATGCTATTGGGGAGATATTTGTGAAGAGTAATAATCTTGAAAATTGTAAAATAATTCTTGATAATATAATTGATAATTTAAAGATTGAGCTTCAGTGAGCAAATGTAACTATTTTATAGCAGAAAATGCAGAAATAGAAAACCTTCAACTGTCTGATGGGGTGAAGATTTTTTCGGCACGTGTGAAAAATACTTCTCTTGGTCAAGATTCTTTAATTCGAGACTTTAGTCAAGTTGAAAGATGTGTGATAGGGAGACGTGTGGACTTACAGCGGACGGCCATGATTTTCGATACAGAGATAGGAGATTTTACTTATGTCGGTCGTAACTTTACTTGTTGGAATGCTAAAATAGGTAAGTTCTGTTCTATTTCATGGAATGTAGGCGTTGGTGGAGCAGATCATGATTATAATCGTATTTCTCAACATGCATTTTTGTATGCGCCTCAATTTGGAATAATAGAAAAAGGTCAAAAACAAGGATATAATCGTTTTGAAACAGAATGTATCATTGGTAATGATGTATGGATTGGATGTAATGCGGTAATTTGCCGTGATGTGAAAGTTGGAGATGGAGCTGTGGTTGCTGCGGGTGCAGTTGTTACTAAAAATGTAGCTCCGTATACGATTGTAGGTGGTGTACCTGCAAAAATCATTAAGCGTAGATGTTCAGAGGAACTTGCCTTGAGATTACAGAAAACTCAATGGTGGAATTTGCCAATTGAATTTATAAAGAAAAACTTCGATTTATTTAATTCTGACATTACAGAATTGAGTATTGCGCAAATGGAAAAATTGATACAATCACTACCTTGCACAAATCATATTGTATAGTTGTATAGATGGAGGCATTAGTTTGTTCTGATGCGACTTGCTACTTTAAACGATTAAATATATATTATGAAATTAACTCCAGAGATAGAGAACCGTTCAGTACAAATTTCTTTATCTATCATTCAATCTCTCAAAGAGATGGATGAAAAGAAAGTAAAATTATTATTAGTATTTGATGATGATAAGTTTGTTAGTATTCTGACTATTGGTGATATTCAGCGTGCGATCATTAATGGTGTTGACTTAAATAATCCTATAATATCCATTATTAGTACCAAGAAGCAGTTTGTATCACCTAACGAATCGAATGAAGACATACGACAGAAAATGCTGAATCTACGTTCAGAATGTATGCCTGTGGTGGATGAAGATGGTAATCTTGCAGATGTTTACTTTTGGAATGATTTCTTTAAGCATTCCGAGCAACAGTATCGCGAAAAGATTAATCTTCCTGTTGTTATTATGGCAGGAGGAAAAGGTACTCGTTTAAAACCGATAACGAATGTCATTCCTAAACCCCTTGTTCCTGTCGGTGATAGGACCATACTTGAAGAAATTATGGAGCAGTTCGAGGGAATTGGGAGTAAACGATTCTATATGTCTGTCAACTACAAGAGTGATATGATGCGTTTTTATTTAGATCAACTTCCTCATAAATATCAGATAGAGTTTTTAGAAGAGACAAAGCCTCTTGGTACTATTGGTAGTGTATCACTTTTGAAAGGTAAAATAGCTACTCCATTTTTTGTTAGTAACTGTGATATTCTTATTGATCAAGATTATCGTGATGTATATGATTATCACCAAAAGAATGAGAATGACATAACTATAGTGACAGCGGTGAAAAGTATCTGCATTCCTTACGGAGTTATTGAGACAGGAGATGATGGTCTTATGGTTGGATTAAAGGAAAAGCCTGAACAGACATATATGATTAATACTGGTGTTTATTTGCTTAACCCTGATTTGATTGAAAAAATCCCAAAGGGAGAATTTTTCCATATAACTCATTTGATGGAGAAGGTTAAGGAGCAAGGCGGTCGCGTTGGTTGTTTTCCTGTGAGTGAAGGTGCATGGAAGGATATGGGTGAATGGTCCGAATATTTAAAAATGATAAATGCGTTGTAGTATGACAAATAAAGAGAAATATCAGTTTGATTATTTTACGCTTAAAAACTACCAGCGATTGGTTGCATTAGCGATTGACAGGGGTTTTTATTTTATCTCCTATACTGACGATTTTTTAGAAGAAAGGAAAGATGTACTTTGGCGTCATGATGTAGAGTTTGAGCCCGACATTGCTTTGAAAATGGCTGAGATTGAGTATTCGTTGGGAGCAAAAGCTACTTACTTCTTTCAAATGCACAGTCCTTACTATAATTTGTTTGATCCTCATTATACTAAGGTGTTTAATAAGATAAAATCACTTGGGCACAATGTCGGTCTTCACTTTGATAGCCATTATTATGGTATTGATAATGAGAATCAACTTAATGAGTATATAGAGTTAGATAAAATTTACTTTGAAACTGTATTGAATGTTAAGATAGATGTATATTCTTTCCATAATACTACCTCTTTTACACAAAGATGTTTGGCGCGAACTTATGGGGGGCTCATTAATGTGTATTCATCTTTTTTTAGAGAGCATTTTGATTATTGTGGGGATAGCCTTGGCTATTGGAGGTTTGATGTACTGGGAGAAATGTTGGAGAATCCAAATGTACGGCATTTACAAGTGCTCACCCACGATGCTAATTGGAGTGAAGAAGTTTTATCTCCACGAAAACGTTTAACAAAAGCGTTTTTTGATCAGGCTGCTCGTTTGGATAGAGAACAGGTCGAAGGATTACATCGTAAAGGAATGAAGAGTATTGACGACGAGGATGAATAGAACGAAATATGTAATAACAAAACAGGAAGAAGATTATGTTGGTTTGTTTATTTGTTACATCTTGAATAAAGTGTGTTAGAATCTTTGCTAAATAGTGTTTTTTTAATTATTTTTATGAATTCTACACGTCAGATAAAATTAGGAGCTGTCATTTCGTATTTGTCTATTGCGATAAATATGATAGCAGGTCTACTTTATACACCGTGGATGATACGAATAATTGGAAAGGGAGATTATGGGCTTTATACATTGGCTATGTCTGTGATATCATTGTTTGTATTTGATTTTGGCTTAGGAGTTTCTATTAATAGATTTTTATCAAAATATCTTGCAGAAGGCAGACAGGATAAAGCAAATCAATGTCTCGGTATGGTGTACAAATTATATTTCTATATTGACATTGTGTTACTGATAGTATTGACTACTGTTTATTTCTTTATTGCTCAAATTTATCAGGAATTGACGCCTATAGAAATGGAGAAATTCAAAATAGTATATGCTATGGCTGCATTTTTTGCCGTTTTTTCTTTTCCGTTTATTCCGATTAATGGAATTCTTTCTGCACATGAGAAATTTGTGCAGTTAAAATTATGTGATGTAATTCATAAATTAATTGTTGTTGGAGCAATGTCGTTTTGTTTATTTGTAGGATACGGGCTTTATGCCTTGATATTAGTAAATGCATTGGCAGGCATTATTATGATAGCGATGAAGCTCTATTTTATAAAACGATATACTTCACAAAAGATAGATTTCATGTATAAGAATAGAGAAGAATTTCGGCAAATTGTAGGGTTTTCTGGATGGGTAACAATTATGTCATTTTGTCAACGCTGCATATTTACCTTAGGTCCGACAATTCTTGGGGCTTTTTCTGGTTCAGCTGCTATCGCCATATTTGGTATTGCCAGTACATTGGAAGGGTATGTGTTTACATTTTCGAGTGCATTGAGTGGCATGTTTCTTCCTCGAGTTTCCCGTATTGTTGCAAAAGATGGCGATGTCCTTCCTTTAATGATTAAGATTGGGCGTATACAACTTATGCTTGTCTCATTTGTGGTATTAGGCTTTTGTTGTGTGGGCTTTGAGTTTATTCAGTTGTGGGTTGGTGAGGATTTTTCTCTTTCTTATTTATGCACATTGTTTATTATTATTCCTTCTATACTCCAATTACCACAGGAGATAGGAGATCAAACCCTCTATGCAAAGAATAAATTAAGGGAACGTTCCTATGCTTTTATTTCAATGGCTGTGGCAAATGTAGTTTTGGGTATACCATTGTCGATTTTTTTTGGTGCAGTGGGCTTGTGTTTCTCCATCTGTATGGCTTATTTAATAAGAACAATAGTTCTTGATATTATTTATAAAAACGTATTACATATCGATATATGTAAGTTTTTTAAAGAGACTTTTGTGGTATTTCTTCCTGCTTTTATTCTGTGTCTTGTTGTATGCTTTGCTTTAAATCATTTTGTTTGCATTGGTGGATGGTTAAGTATTGGAATAAAAGGTATTATTTATTGTGTGATAATGATTACGTCTTTATTTTTCTTTGTAATGAATAAAGAAGAAAAAGAGTTCGTTCTTTTCCCAATTCGGAAATTTTTTTGTAAAAAATAGCAATATGGATTTTAATGAGCAATTAACAACACCTGTTTTGTTTATGGTGTTTAATAGGCCTCTACAAACTCAGCGTGTTTTTGAATCTATCCGTAAGGTTCGTCCGGCAAAACTTTATATTGCTGTTGATGGACCTCGTGATGGATGTCAGAATGATATAGAAAAACGTGAGGCTGTTCTAAAAATAATAAAAAATGTAGATTGGGAATGTGAAAAACACTATTTAATACATGATAAGAATCTCGGATGTTCAAAATCCGGTCCTACAGCTTGGAATTGGGTATTCGAAACAGAGGATCGTGTCATTTTTGTAGAAGATGATGGGCTAGGTAATGAGTCTGCGTTTTTTTTTGTACAAGATATGCTTGAAAAATACAAAGATGACGAAAGAGTTGGTTATGTAGGTGCTGTAAACTATGGGCAGACGTATGGGGATAAATCGTATTTTTTTACAATGTTTCCTGCAGCGACTTATTTTATGGGGTTTTGGAAAAGAACTCAGAATCTATATGATTATGAATTAGAAACTTATGAGGAAGCTATAAAAGATGGAAGTCTTCGTAATGGTTACAGAACATCAATAGAATGGTTACTCGGCAACCGTTTATTTAAAAATTACAAGAGGAGTATACGTAAAGGTTGTAGATATAATACCTATGATGTGCAGATTAGCTTCCTTGTACGTCGATTCAAAAAATGTACAATTTATCCTAATATTAATATGGTGTCTAATATAGGTTTGGAGGGTGGTGCCAATAACCAAGTCAATATCAATAGTAAGTTCTATAAAGAGTATGGAAATCGAAAAACATTTCAAATGGATTCAATCACTTATTGTGATGATGTTTATATTGATAATGATTTTGATATGTCATTCTTTAATTATCGTTGCCTTCATAATAACAACTGGATTAAAGTATATTTGAAATCAGTGCTCTACGATCATTTTGGAGGTTTGTATCGAAAATATATACGTCCTATTAGAAGAAGAAATTAACTATGGATAGTAAACTTAAGGTTGTTCTCATCTGTCATTTCTCAAATCCAATGGTGCGATCATATTTGCCTTTGGATAATAGGAGAATGTATAATTTCATGCGTCATTTTTTGGGTATGAAGACTAAGAGTGGAGTATATCGCGACATTGCTGCATGGGATACTAATTTCATTGATAACATGAAAATGCGTGACGATGTGGAACTAACAGTCATTTCTGCTCATGGAGGTTTAAAAAAGAGTGTTGTACATTTTGAGGCGGAGGGAATAAAGTACTACTTTGTTCGTTGTGATAGGGCAACGCTCCTGAAACATCTCATAAAGAGCCCGTCTATTTGGCACGCACTGAATCCAATGCGACCTACTATTCGTCAGATTGTTCGCAAAATACATCCTGATATTGTTGCTTTGATGGGAGCAGAAAATGCTTATTATTCAGGGACGGTTTTGGGGTTAGAAAAGGAATATCCTGTTATTATGAAAGCACAGACTATTTATAACAATCCAGACCGTGAAAAATATGGTGTAGTTGATGTTAAAAATGCGTATGTGGAACGACTCATTTTTGAAACTCTCGATTATGTGTCTGTTACTACAAAAATGTATTATCAGTTGTATCGTGAGTATAACAAAACAGCTTATAACTTCTATTGGAGTTTCGGTACTACTTTTCATGAAGTAATCCCTATACAAGATAAGGAATTCGATTTTGTAAATTTCGCTAATAGTATGATCCCTGCTAAAGGTTTTACTGATGTATTACAAGCAATGGTAATTGTTGTAAAGTCGCATCCCAAAGCTAAGCTTAATCTGATAGGTACGCCTAATATAGAGGACAAAATAATATATGACAAAATAATTGCAGACAATTATCTGGAAAACAATGTAATTGTTACTCCTTTTTTTGAGAATCAAAATGATATGTTTCAGCATCTTCAAAAATCTCGTTTTGCTGTTCTCCCTTATAAACTTGATTATATAGCATCAACTACGTTTCAAGCTATGTATTATGAAATGCCAGTAGTGGTATATAAAACTGCAGGTACACCTACGCTCAACGAAGAAAAGGAGTGTGTACTGATAGCTGATATGGAGAATGTTAAGCAACTTGCAGAGAAGATGTTGTTGCTCTTAGATGATGAGAAAAAGGCTTCTGAACTTTGTAAAAATGCTAAGGAATTAATAGATTTTAGGAATGATGGTAAGCGTATTAGTGATGTTGTTATGAATAACTTTCGTGCTATCGTTGCACATTTTCGTTATGGAACACCTATTCCTAAAGAACTTATTTATAATCCATTGGGAGAATGAAGATAAACCGAATAGAGTTAAAGAATATTCTTCAATTTCTTGGAGATACAGTTATAGATGTTATAGGGGATCCAACAGGAGTCTATATCGACAATCTCGCAGATATGGCTAGAATCAACGAACATTCTCTTGATTGGATAAATCCTACCAAAGAAAATAAACAAGTGATAGCAGAAAGGAGTAGGGCTTGTGTACTACTTGTGGATGATAGTATTGTCCCAATTAGGGATAAAGTGTTGATTGTGGTTAGAAATCCTAAAATGTGTTTGGCGCAAATTGGTAATTATTTTTTTGTTGAAAGACAAGAAGCTGGTATCCATGCAACTGCGGTGGTGGACAGAGATGCTATTATTGGTGAAAATGTATATATTGGTCCTTATTGCGTTATTGGTCAAGCAACTATAGGTGATGGATGTATTATAGACAGTAATGTTCGTATCTATGGTTGTGTGAAGATGGGGAATAACTGTCATGTAAAGGCTGGAGCTGTACTTGGTGGTGAAGGCTTTGGCTTTGAAAAAGATGCTGGGGGGAACCGTTTTCATTTTCCTCAGATAGGAGACCTTGTTATCGGTGATGATGTAGAAATAGGCTCTAATACTTGTATTGACCGTGGTGCGCTCTCTGATACCATAATAGGAAGCCACACTAAAATAAACAATCTTTGCCACATAGCCCATAATAATGTGATTGGTGAAAATGTTGAGATTACAGGATGTGTGAATCTCTCTGGAGGCAATATAATTGAGGATAATGTATGGATTTCTCCTAATAGTTCTCTTCGTGGTTATATTCATGTAGGCAAGGGGGCAATTATAGGTACTGGTGCCGTTGTTACCAAGAATATTCCTGCTGGTGAAACTTGGGTGGGCAATCCTGCTTCTAAGATGGAAAAAAAGTAATGGATATAAAGGTTCTACTTTTATTCGCTATATTTTTAGGAGGATGGTTTTTCTCATCTAAGGGGAATACCCCCAAAAGACGAAAGAACTATATTGTTTTTGTAATGATATTATTCACGATGGAATCTTGCTTAAGAGGGCTATCTGTAGGTTCTGATACTATCAATTATTATTATATGTTTAAAAGTGCTGGGACGGAATATTGGGCATCTATTTGGCAAGCGATGAAGGAAAGATATATAGAAATGGCAGGAACGGAAGATGTTGGCTTTGTTGTTTACAACAAATTGATTTATGTACTATGGCCAAACTTTTCGTTTATGTTGTTTATTTCTGCACTTATCTTTTTTGTTCCATTTGGTAAACTTTTAAATAAGTACACTGAAGATTTTTGGCAATTGATATTCATCTTTGTTTTGTATGTAGCTTTGTTTAATATGATTGCTATGTCTGGTGTACGTAAAGAAATTGCGTTAGGTCTTACAGTTTGGGCATTTATGTTCTATGTTAACAAAGATAAAAAGAAATGTGCCATGTGTGTGTGTCTAGGAGCAATGATACATATGACTACATTGTTGTTTTTGCTTATTCCAGCTATAGATTTATTGAAAGGAAAATATCTTAGAACCCTTCATGTTTTGGCATTTATCTTAATTCCGGTTGTTATTGTGTTTTCTGGTCCAATTATTGTATTGTTAGCAGAAACTTCTGGAAATGAGAAATACAGAATTTATGGAGAGGGAGAAATACAAGGTGGCGGCATGATATTTACATTATTGATGGAAATGATTTCACTGTTTTGTCTTTATGCGTTTAGAAAAACCGATTTGTCTAAACAAAAGTTCTTGACTAAATTGTATATTATGTTGCCTTGTTTCACCTTTTTTGCTCCTTTGATTACCAATAATGGATCAATGGTACGAATCAGTCAATATTTTCATTTGTATATAGTTTTGCTGCTTCCCTATGCAATTGATATGTGTTTTGGAAGTAATAGGAAATCTATTTATACAATACTTATTATAATCTTGTTAATACTTAGTTTTTCTGCAGAGTACGAACCATATACATTTATTTGGAATGATAATTTACCTCTTTATTAATCCTACTTGTGAAACAACACGATGTAGATGGGGAAATGAGGGGGGAGTACACAAATGTTTCGTAAAGTTAGCCAAATAGTAATTTCATATTGAAGATATATGTTATAAATATAAATTATAATTATAAATAAGAATGTT
>UMDQ01011748.1_pt1 | contig 115849 bp, 101 predicted proteins | sample 1964531 | NCBI WGS metagenome assembly UMDQ01 (sample SAMEA4835998, study PRJEB28245) | human gut metagenome | biome: gut microbiome; material: fecal sample | place: Denmark | collected 2008
AGTTCGTATTGAATGCCTGGCTTTCTGTTCCGTTGTCCCCATTATACAACCCCACATATTTCAACTGTTTGTTGTCCAACAATATAGAAGAGGCCTTATATTTGGGAGAGTCCGAATTATAAACTGTCTTTATCCAGGCTCCATACATAGTGACGCGGGTCTTGAGCGATTCGATTCGTTTGGAAGCGAACTGAAACTCCACTCCTTCTTTACGCACCTTCATTACATTGCCTTGTGTGGAATACACATCCAGATTATATTCATTTGCATAAGTCAACTGAGAAAGTTGGGGAGGAGCCGTCAAAGCTGAGCCGTCGATACTTGCAGGATCATATAGCTTATACGCCAATGATTTATAATAAGTGATATCATCAAAAGCATTGTTCATCCGTTCGCGGAAATAAGTCATCGACAGACGGTTTCCCTTATAGCTGACGTCGGCCCGCAGTTCCCATTTCATGTTACGTACCGGTTCCAACTGATAGTTTGTATTATCCCATTTATACGTCATCATATTGATACGGCGATAATCCGGGTTAGTATGGTAATAATTCAGCTGGATCAAGTCTACATACTTAAAATCCGGATATAGCTGTGCGGTGGTCGGCATACGGCTGATCCAGCCCAAACCTCCCGAAAAGGCAACATTCCATCCGTTTGATACCGGCAAACTCCATTGCAAGTCCAGACGGAGATCGGGATATATCTTACCCTGCATCTTATATTTAGTGTCCAGCCCCAATAAGGACTGCAAGCGGATACCGGCCGTAAAAGCCAATTTATGTCTATTTACAGGAAGATTCAACACCTCCTCGGCATAGAAGGCGAAAGGTTGCAGCCCCGGTATGTCCTTAAAACGGCGCGGACGTGTACTCAAACTTTCACTGATGGGCCGTGTCACATCGAATACCTGGCCTTCTCCCAAATTCTTCTGATAATTCCATTCCACCCCTATATTCATTGCATTTTGCAGCATCCCCAGTGGAAAAGCCAATTGCGTACGGGCAGAAGCCGTAACATATAAAGGTTTACCGTCAATCTCCATCTGCGCCACATAATTATAAGGCAGATAGATGCCATCAGATTCTCCGGTCTCTGTCTGAGTAGCAATAGCGGCCGGACGATTCAGAGACACAGATTTCGTTTCACGCATCTTCTCCCACTGCCAACTGACAGAAGTTGCCGCGCTAATCTCACGAATCCACGAATGGTTAGGGAATTTCAGGTTCCATTTTCCTGCCATCTTCAAACTACTGAAGTCTGATTTATAAGAGTCCTCCTTTACGGTTGCATCTTTATCCCGCTTCGCATCATCAAACGATCCGGTATAGTCGGTACTGATATTCCAATGAATATTACGTTCATTCCATAACCATTTTCCATCCAGACGGGTGGAGGCTGTGAGACGGGTATAGTTTTTCACGCTGTTGCGCGGATCTATTTTTGAATCCAGATAACTCAAATCGGCATTCAAAACATAACGTCCGTTCCCGTCCAACCGGAATCCTTTGCCCACTGAAAACAGTTTGCTGGTCTTATCAGCCTTGAAGCGTGCAGATAACGGACTTTCGCTGGTTTTACGCTGGATAATCACAGCGCCGTTTGCCACGTTACCATAAGCTACAGAGGGAATACCACGAATGATCTCCACCTTTTCAATATTATCAGTCGGAATGGTACGCATATCCAGTCCCTTTGACATCGTACTCGTCGCATTTACAGCAGAAGTGCTACTCGGCATATACTGCAGATTAGCATCCGTATTCTGAAAAATACCATCAATGTAAAATCCAACTCCCAATGAAGAGATATCTTCCGTCTTACCCGTTTCACGTATACGAATCAGATTGGCCTGTCCCATCTGAGGATCAGCCGATTTTCCCCCGGGTATCAGTTCCATCAAATCACTGAAACTACTGGGTTGAAGATGTTTCATGGCAGTACGGTCGACTATGGAAGCACTGGTAGCACGCTTTGATTCGGAAGCAGTCACTACCACTTCGTTCAACGCCATGTTTGAGGGCTTTAAATGAAAGATTTCTGAAGTATTTCCAAGCACTTTAATCTCTTTTTCGGTAGAATCATACCCTAAATAAGATACGACGATCCGATAGGTCCCGGGCTTGATATGAAGAAGTTCAAAATGTCCGTTTGCATCTGTTATTCCGCCATAAGCAAACTGTTTCTCCACAAACAACTGAATGGTGGCATAATCCAATGCTTTATGAGTTTGTTCATCCAATACAGTACCCCGGAATACAAACGTCTGCCCCCACGCACGAGACACATTACAGCAAATTATAAATAAAAAAAGTATATATGCAATTTTACGAATCATCTCACTTTCTATTAGCTTGCAAAAGTACAATATACCCACAGCGGGGACAATACCAAAATTTAGGTATAATATTGTATCTATATGCAAACACAATACCTACATTTAGGTGTTTCACTTAATCTTTATCAATGTAAAATCACCTTTGATGAAATCTTTCTATTATAGGATTACCATTCTGGCATTAGCTATGACTCTTTTTTATTTACTGTCCTTATCTTCCTCCAAACACGTTTATATATAGATAACATCCGGTCAAATGCGGGACGTTCCTATTTCGGCTTACCTCACAGGAAGCTTGATCCAATATATACCCCTATGAAATAACAATATATGAAACGCCCCTTAACAATATATGTAATCGGAATAACATATATTGTTAAGGGGCGTTTCGTGTATTCTACCCGACAGGTAGGATACAAAGTGTTTAAAGTCTGTTCAGGTGATTCTTACCTGTCGACCGCACACTCGGATTTCCTTTGTATGAAACTTCACCACTTCCTTGAATATTAGTCACAAGTGTCTTTGTAGCTACACAGGTAATATCTCCGGAACCGTTGACACGGGCTGTTACATTCTCTGCATCCAACTTACGCGCATTAAGTTCTCCCGACCTGCTCAGCACCAGTGTGGCATCGCGGGTAGAACCGGACAGAGTCATATCACCCGAACCGGCCAATTGTGCCGCCACATTATTGGCACGGATACCCAATACATCCATATCACCCGATCCGCTCAATTTTGCCGTTACGGTCGATGTGGTATAAGCACTTCTTACTTTCAGATCACCTGATCCCTGAAGCATTGCACTGATTTCGCTCCCGGTAACACCGACAACATTCAAGTCACCCGAACCCTGCAAAGTCAGACTCACACTTTTAGCACGAATCTGTCCTTTCACATCAATATCTCCGGAACCTTTCAACAAAGCAGAAAAATCACCATTGCATGTTACATCTCCCGCAACGATGTCTCCCGAACCGGCCAATGATACCTCAAGTTCTTCTGCCTTCAGATTACCTAAATAGATATCGCCCGACCCCTGAAGGAAAACACTTCTTAAAGACGGACTGGAAACCAGGACTTTCAGCCGTCCCGCTTTACCATAAGAAATATTAGTATGTGGCTTCATATTCACTATCAGCGTACTTCCTTCTACCCGGCATTCTATCAAATCAACCAGATTGTCCGATCCTGTAACCTGAACCTTGGTTCCTCCCGACGACTGTGTGTATTCAATGGTCGGACTTCCTTTCAGCTGAATCCGATCGAATCCCGACACTTTAACGTTCTTCGTTATGTATTTACCACTTGCCACAATCGCTCCTTGGGCACTTACCAACGTTGCCGACATCAACAAAGACAGAAAAAGAAATGCACTGATCCCTCTCTTACGAATTGTTTTCATATTCATTCTATTTTTTGATTATAGCTATTAGACGTAACAAGTATCCGGAACGTTGCACAGAAACCTGTATTTCTTGCAAAAAAACGGATGGTTGCTTTCCTTAATACAGTTCCAAACCGAACTCTTCCTTCAGTTGCAACAATGCGCTGTTCTTTTGTGCCATCATCTGGAACTTTTCCACACGGCTGACGGCACGTACATTCTCCGTCGCTTCGCTGACACGAACGGTCATTGTCACTTTGCGGTTCTTTAATGAACCACGCAAATATGCTTGTATGTTGGGAATCAGTGCCGTGAAATCTTTCGCAATGATTTCATTGTCTACCACCACCTCAAAAGTCGTATCATTGAGCAATGACAGACGCATGTTCTGCATACGCATGGCAATCGCTTTCTGTTCTATCGGCATACGTCCGGCGTATTCCTGCCAGTAATAATTCAAATCGCGTTCATTGAAGATGAAATCTTCTTCAATCTGCTGTGTCTGCGCCTGGACAGTATGGACCGCTCCCGATCCCTGCTGCTCTTCCTCCTTCTGAGGATGCTTGATGGAAAGTCCGAGACTGGATTTCTTCATCACAGGAATCTTCTTTTCTTCTTTAAACTGTGCCATCCGTACCGCATCGGGCATAGCTCCCGGTGGAGAAACCGCTCCGCCCGGACGTATGTTGACAGCCGGAGAGGCAGTAGCTTGCTGGGGCGCAACCTGCGGAGCAACAGGTGCAGCGACATTCGTACTCTGAGATTGCGAAGCGGCAGGTGCTACCTGAGGCTGCTGTGCAGCGGCGGGTTGCGTGAAGACGGGTTTTATGGCTTGTTTAGGGCCACGCCCACCACTGCCGTCATCCCCCTCAACGGTAAGCTGAGCAACCTGTATCAAGGTCAGTTCCACCAACAGACGTTTATTTTTGCTGGCACGATAGTTCATATCACAATCATTGCAAAGTTTCATGGCCCGGTACAGGAACGGCAATGTGCACTTCTGTGCCTGCTCCTGATAACGTTGGCGGATGCTGGCACCTACCTCAAGCAACTGGAGTGTAGCAGCATCTTTGCTCACCAACAAATCACGGAAGTGTGATGAAAGTCCGGTGATGAAATGGCTACCGTCGAATCCTTTGTTCAGTACATCGTTGAACAATAGTAAAGCATCACTTACCTTATTTTCAAGGAAGCAGTCTGTCAGGCGGAAATAGTATTCGTAATCCAGCACATTAAGATTCTCAATCACACTCTTGTAGGTGATATTACCTCCGGTGAAACTTACTACCTGATCGAAAATGGAAAGTGCATCACGCATACCTCCATCGGCTTTGAGCGCAATCACGTTCAAGGCTTCAGGTTCGGCCGTGATTCCTTCTTTCGATGCCACATAAGACAGATGATTCACGGTATCATCCACACTGATACGGTTAAAATCGTAAATCTGACAACGCGACAAAATGGTGGGAAGGATTTTATGCTTCTCCGTTGTAGCCAAAATGAAAATGGCATGGCGGGGAGGTTCTTCCAATGTCTTCAGGAAGGCGTTGAAAGCCGAGGCCGACAGCATGTGTACCTCGTCAATGATATACACTTTATACTTACCTATCTGTGGCGGAATACGCACCTGTTCCACCAGTTGGCGGATATCGTCTACCGAGTTGTTGGACGCCGCATCCAGTTCATGAATGTTGTACGAGCGTTGCTCGTTGAAAGCGACACACGACTCACATTCGTTGCAGGCTTCGCCATCTGCCGTAAGATTCATACAGTTGATGGTCTTGGCAAAAATACGTGCACAAGTAGTTTTACCCACTCCGCGCGGTCCGCAGAACAGATAAGCATGCGCCAGTTTCTGGGTGGCGATAGCATTTTTCAGTGTAGTGGTCAGTGCCCGTTGCCCCACGACCGACTCAAAGGTGGAAGGACGATACTTACGGGCGGATACGATATAGTTTTCCATATTCCGGATGATCTCTGTTTTTTGAGTTTGTGCAAATGTACGCAAAAAAGTGCAAGGAGAAAAAAGGAAGCGGAATAAGTTTTAGAGCGGAAATGCTACGTTTTAAGTTATTAGTTTTATCTTTGCATCTGGAATTAATGAGAAAATCATGGGCAAATTAATCACAATCTGGGAGTTTATAGGCAGACATAAATACTGGATCACCGTCCTGGCATTCGGAGTCATCATCGGCTTTTTGGACGAAAACAGTATGATCCGCCGCATCGGCTATGCACGCGAAATCAGCCGCTTGCAGGGAGAGATTGATAAATACCGCGCAGAGTATGAAGAAAACACGGAGCGCCTCAACGAGTTGAGCACCAATCCTGAAGCCATCGAACAGATAGCGCGCGAAAAATATCTGATGAAAAAGCCCAACGAAGACATTTACGTATTTGACGAGAACGAATGAAACAACTGATACCCGCACTTTTCGCCGTAGGCGCCGTGATGGCTCTCGTAGGAGCTGCCGTCTTTATCACCGGATGGGTGTATGCACCTTATATATATACCATCGGGGCAGGCTTTGTGGCATTGGCCCAGGTCAACACTCCGCTCCGGGCAAAAAGCAAAACGCTCCGCCGACTGCGCATTCAACAGATATTCGGTGCACTGGCATTGATACTGACAGGTGCATTCATGTTCACCACACGCGGCAACGAATGGATTGCCTGCCTCACCATAGCAGCTATATTGGAACTTTATACAGCTTTTCGCATTCCGCAGGAAGAGGAGAAAGAGCTCTCTAAATAAAAAAGAGCTCCCCTTTTTCAAAGTTTCCTCTCTACCTTCCACTTGCATCAGCAATTGAAACCGAATGATACACTACTTTAAATGAATAACCATCGTAGTGTCCCGTTCGAGTTCAAAACAGCACTTTTCAAACGAAGGAGCTCCCAAGACTCCTTCGGCATCATTGCTGAACCCGAACTTTTCCAAAGGACGCCCGAATGCACCGGTATCCAACTTCCCGTTTTCATTTTCATCCTGAAAGAGGGAAATGGCATAAGTACCGGCAGGAATTCCCTTACAGGGTATCTCTATCGTCCGGTCCTTCACTCCTACTCGAAAACCGAAAACAGGCTTCTTCATAAAGGTCTGTTTGGAAGAGTAGATAGCCACGTAAACAGATCCGTCCACATGCTCCACGTCTTTGACAATCAATGTCAGATTCTGACCCGTTACGGACACACTCGTTAGTACTGCAAACAGCAAAATAATCATTGTCTTCATAATGGTAAATATTTAAAAATTAGAAATATCATAAGCTACTTTCTTACCTAAAGTGATATAAACTCCCAGATAGAAGAAACGGTCACTGGAAGCACGGACGGCCTGTCCGTTAATCCGTCCATATTCGTTTTTACGCCCCGTCAGATTAGTGGCAGAGGCATGTACGATAACCTTCTTACTCGCCAGCACAGTGATACCCAAATCGAGAGAATGGCAGGGTTTTACTTCATCATTCATCAACCCCGGCAGCTCCGGATTATGATAAGGACGCCCACTTGCCAACCGGTCGGTCACGCTGAAGATGGTTCGCAGACGGGGAACACTGTATTTCAGTACCAATGACACATTATGACGGGTAGCGTATTGCGGAACGGTCAGTTCAGTATATTCCCGGTATTTCCGTTTTGAAAGATTATAAGAATAGGACAAACGGTATTCAAAATTCTTCCATAGGGCATTGTCACAAAAATATAGGTCAATGCCTTTACTATGTCCGTATCCATCGGGAACCATACCTTGGGGAACAGACAATTCCAGCCTTTTATAATTTTTATAATAAAACTCCGCTTTGTAAAATCGCCCGCTCTGTTCGTATTGGAGACTGAAGAGAGTCTGCCTACAGATATTAGAGGGCAAAGCAGTGTTTTTTATCAGGTATTTATTTTCCGGTAATTGAGTGTATTGTCCTGCCACAACCGAGATTGACAAACGATTCCACGCATAACTGACAGCAGCTCTGGGAGACCAGTTCATCCGCCGGTTCAATGAAACATACTCCGGACGGAAAGACAATTCTGTTTTGAAGTGTTCCGACAGATAAAAAATGGACGAAAGAAATCCTGCACAGATCGTAGGGTACATACGGTTTTCATCATAGAGCAACTCAAACCGATAATAATCCCGATATGACCGGATAAAAGTTTCAACTCCCGCATCCAGACGTAGCCAAGGAGTAAATTGCCGGAAGGACCTGACTTTCAAATGAAGTTCCTGCTGCCGCTCACTCCATGCATCCCCGCCTGTCACTGCACCTCCCACTCGCCGGTCATAAAAAGAATACGCAGCCCCGAAAAACCAATTCCAACCGGAAGCGGCACGTTTGCGGAAGGTAGTGTTCAGATAAACATTGTTTTCACCCAAACCGAAGAGATGACGGTCTGCATCTGCATAATTCGAAAAGGAAGTACGGTCATACCCTGCATATAATTTGAATACAGTCCTTTCATCCGGCGTGTACCGATATTGGGCAGCACCGGAAAACATACCGTATGGCTGCTTGAAATCAGTCCGGGAAGGATAAACCCGATAATAAGGTGACAGATTCTGATAATCGAGATTCAGCGAAAGTGAAGAGTGCCCGAAAACCCGCGTACCACCTCCTCCCAACCCGACGGTAGAAACATTCATTCCCAGTTTATTGACCGTACTATGGTCCTTGGTTTCCAGAGGAAGTACAGCAGACAAGGCCTCTCCATACTCCTGTGACTGTCCGCCGGAAGCCAGATTGACACCACTGAACATAAAAGTGGAATAGCGTCCTCGTGCAGGAGTATCCGCTCCGGTTGTAGTATAAGGATTCAACACATGCATGCCGTCTATATAGGTCTGTGTTTCGTTACTGCTCCCGCCACGCACCAGCAGACGACCGCTTTCACCCTGAATTTGAGCCCCCGGAAGGGTTTGCAAAGCCCGATATAAATCTCCGTTAGCTCCTCCTACCGTTACCAGATCGACCGGTCGCAAATCGCTCCAGCGGCTGTTAGCCCTGGGAGTTTTATGTGCTTTGACGACTACCTCGTCCAACAATATACTATCACCTAAAGTCGTGAAAAAAATGGTATCCGTAGTTACGTTTTGGGCTACGAGTGAAACCGGGAGAAGCATCAAGCTTCCAATCACTGTTACATAGAATCTCTTCATTGTGGTCTGTTTGCTAACATTTTCACCGGCAAACATAAAGGATCGGTTCCAAGCAAAAAAATATCCGGGACAGACAGCCCGGATATGTGACAAGCAGCTCGTCCTATGTGACGAACTGCATCTTTTTGTGACCAACGGTTATTTGCCGACTATAGTTTCCATCAGCTCTTTAACCTGTTTGGAATAGGCCCGTGATACAGGTATCTCTTCCGGACAACCTTCCAAAAGCAAACGGTAGCCCTGTGAGTTTCCACTAACCTTTACCACCTTACGGAGATTGACCAGAAAAGCACGGTGACACTTCGCTACCAACGGAGACCCACCGGTTACTTCCTCCGCCTGCTTCATGGTCATCCGCAACAGACACTGCATAGTTCTGCCTCCTTTCTGATAGTTCACCCGGATATAGTTTCCATCGGACTCTATATACAACAAGTCCTTAGAGTCCAATTCCAGAGATTCCCTGGTACCGCCCTGGAACGAAAGCAAAGAAACTATTTCAGTTGTTTCTATAGATTCCGTCGCAGATACCGACCGCTGTAAATGGAGGTTCATCTCCGTCGCTTCCTCTAAATGGATAGCCAACAACCTGTTTTGATTCAATAAAATGAAAAGTACTGTAGGGAAAAGCCCGATAACCAAAGTGAACAATGCAAAAACACAAAAGACATCCCAACGCAGCCCCCAGCCAAAAACAAATGTTGAATAAAGCCAGTTACCGACAGCAATAAATAAGATTACCATCAACAGATTGACTATCTGTTTCCATACAGTCCACCCCTCTTCTTTGTAAAACTCCGGAAACAGACAGGCAAAAAGATACACGGGGATGCTCAGAAATACTGCTGTCACACCCATAAAGCCCAAAAGTATCCAAAACTTATGCCCCTCAATGCCCGATATTCCGAAAGGCTGTAAAACCAGTAATATAAGGAATACGACCAACGAAGAAATCAATACCACCTTCCATCTTTGATACACAACCGGATAAGGACTTTGCAGGTATCTTCGTATTTTTTCACTCCAATGATTTCCCATTTGTATTCTGTTTTTCACTCTTGTTGCAAAGTAATATAAAATATCGCACGGACAGCTATAAATCGAGAGATAATCTTAAAGACAAAAAGAGGCAATCCTCTTCAGAATTGCCTCTCCTATTTCATAATATGATAAACCGGATTTTACTTCTTACCCACAGGAGCATATCTTGCGTTAAGTCCGTCTACAATTTCTTTTGTGATGTTCAGTGTGCTGTCGGCATACAACAGATTATCAAAACTGGTATTGCTGATAATCAGGTTATAACCTTTAGTCTTATTGTATTCTTTCAGGAAAGCATTGATAGAGTCACGCAGAATCTGGCTGTTTTTAGCATTTTCAGATGCCATTTCGGTAGCCAGTTTGTTTTGCAATGCCTGCAAATCCTGCTCCAATTTACCTAAGCGTGCATATTCCTGTTGTGCTCTTTCCTGAGAAATAAAAGCATTGCTTTCATATTTTTTCTGGAATTCCTGCTGTGATTTACGCAGTTCGTTAGCTTTTTGATTTAATACCATACGGCTGTTCTCTTCCTTACTGATCATATCAGCATTCAGATCTTTGCAGAAATTATATTGAGACAACAATGTATCTACTTCTACATAAGCGATTTTCAGACCAGAAGTGCCATTTGCATTTCCGGAAGCAGCGGGAGCAGCATTGTCGGCTTTACCAGCGCATTGTGAAAAAAGAAAGAGGAATGCAAGAGCAGCAAATCCGTTAATGAGGTAATTCATTCTCTTCATACTTGTAAAATATAGTTTTTTAATTAATTAGTTCATACTATCGTTTAAGGTTTTCTCAATTTCATCAATAGAAAAGCGCCGTTTCTTTTGTGCTTCCCGATCTTGAGACTGTGCACAACTTATGCCTCTCTCCCTTAACGCTTTACTGCCGCTGACGTGCCCGTTGGGAAATTTTCCGCCTTTTGTAAAGAAGACTTTTATGCCTAATAAACCAAGGCAAATAGCAACTATTAACAGAGTTATCAGTATTGTATAGAGCATTTCTATTAATTTTGTGGGTGCAAATATAGACTTTTGTACTGACTAAGCCTCCTTTTTTACCATAAAAAAAGAGAAACGGGTTCAAAATTCGCAAGCAAATTAACCATATTTAGCAATAAGGGGTTAAAATTGAATTTTTAATTCCATAAAAAGAAAAGAGAATGGAAAAATCAGAACTGAAACCGGCCGGCGTATTTCACTTCTTCAACGAAATCTGCCAGGTGCCCCGTCCTTCAAAGAAGGAAGAAAAGATAATCGCTTATTTAAAAGCGTTCGGAGAAAAATATAATTTAGAGACAAAAGTGGACGAAGCCGGTAATGTACTTATCAAGAAGCCGGCTACTCCGGGTAAAGAAAACCTGAAGACAGTGATCTTGCAATCACACGTAGACATGGTGTGCGAAAAGAATAACGATACGGAGCATGACTTCCTGACCGACCCTATCGAAACGGAGATTGACGGGGAATGGATGAAGGCAAAAGGAACAACTCTGGGGGCTGACAACGGTATCGGTGTAGCTACTGAGTTGGCCATTCTGGCCGACGACAGCATTGAGCACGGTCCTCTCGAATGTCTGTTCACTGTAGATGAAGAGACAGGTCTGACCGGTGCTTTTGCCCTGAAAGAGGGGTTCATGAACGGGGAAATCCTATTAAACCTCGACTCGGAAGATGAAGGTGAACTTTTCATCGGTTGTGCAGGTGGTATCGACTCGGTTGCCCAATTCAAATACGAAACGGTGATGACCCCCATCAGCCACCTTTGCTTCCATATCACCGTGAAAGGTCTGAAAGGCGGGCATTCCGGTGGAGATATCCATCTGGGACGCGGCAATGCCAACAAGATCCTGAATCGCTTCCTGTACCTGATGCAGAATACTTATCAGGAAGACTTCTTCCTCTTCGAATTCAATGGAGGTAACCTGCGAAATGCCATTCCGCGTGAAGCTTCAGCTGTATTCTCCGTACCGGAACATTATAAGCACGATGTGCGCACAGCCTTGAATGTCTTTATTGCAGAAATAGAAGACGAACTTCATAAGATAGAACCGGATCTGAGTATCCTTCTTGAAACGGAACCTCGTCGTGACTGGGCTATCGACCCAAGTACAGCCTATCGCCTGATCACTTCGTTGTATGCCTGCCCGCACGGAGTTTATGCCATGAGCCATGACATCCCGGGTCTGGTGGAAACATCGACCAATCTGGCATCTGTCAAGATGAAACCGGAAAATACTATCCGTATCGAAACCAGCCAGCGCAGTTCCATTCTTTCTTCACGCGACGATGTAGCCAACACTGTACGTGCAGTATTTACTTTGGCAGGCGCGCAAGTGACTTGGGGTGACGGATATCCCGGATGGAAACCCAATCCGGACTCGGAAATCCTGAAAGTAGCTGAAGAGTCATATAAACGTCTGTTCGGTGTAGATGCCAAAGTGAAAGCAATTCACGCCGGACTGGAATGTGGTTTATTCCTTGATAAATATCCTGCATTGGACATGATTTCCTTCGGTCCTACATTGACAGGAGTCCACTCTCCGGACGAACGGATGCATATTCCTTCAGTAGATAAATTCTGGAAGCATCTGTTGGATGTATTGGCACATATTCCGGCAAAGAACTAAATCAATTTCACCACAGAGGACACAAAGAAGAATTCACTTGATAATTCTAAAATTAAAAATCTGTGTGCTCTGTGGTGAATCAAAACGAGAACTAAAATCTATGCTCCGTCTTTTCTTTTTATTGCTGATTTCCTCCACTTCACTTTTTCTTTCTGCACAAAATCAGCCTCCTTTTCGTGTCGTCTTTTGGAATACCGAAAACTTCTTCGATACCCGGCACGATTCACTCAAAAATGACAGGGAGTTTCTGCCCCATTCGCTCCGGCATTGGGGCTATAGCCGATATAAAAAGAAGATAGATAATGTGGCCCGCACTCTTGCAGCAGTCGGAGAATGGAACTTTCCGGTATTGATAGGATTGTGTGAAGTGGAAAATGATACGGTTATGCGCGATCTCACGCTTTATTCTCCACTTAAGGAGGCAGATTATCGTTATGTGATGACACACTCTCCTGACCAGCGCGGTATCGACGTAGCACTGCTTTACCAACGCGACCGGTTCAAACTCCTTACCTGTTCTTCCATCCCTGTCGGCAATTTTGAGAATCATCGTCCGACAAGGGATATCCTGCACGTCAGCGGATTATTGCTGACAGGTGATACACTGGATGTATTAGTGGCACATCTACCCTCCCGCTCGGGCGGAGCACGTCAATCAGAACCTTATCGCCTTTTTGCGGCACAAAAACTGAAAAATGCGGCAGACAGCCTAATGTGTGTCCGCCGTTCTGCCAAATTGATTATTATGGGAGATTTTAATGATTATCCCACTGACAAATCTGTAAAACAAGTCCTGAAAGCCCTTTCTCCCGAAGAGAATCCTGACCATAAACAACTGTACCACTTACTGGCGCGAAAAGCCAAGAACCGTAACTTCGGTTCCTATAAATATCAGGGTGAATGGGGATTGCTGGATCACCTGATTGTATCCGGTACACTGCTTGATACTTCCGGTACACTTTTTACCGAAGAAAAAAAGGCAAGCGTGCTGCGTTTGCCTTTCCTTCTGATAAAAGATGAAAAATACGGAGGCATGCAGCCTTTCCGCACCTACATCGGAATGAAATACCAGGGAGGATACAGTGATCACTTACCTGTATATACCGATTTCGAAACCAATCAATCCGAATATTGATATACCTTCAGTTCAAACTTGGGTACCATAGCAAAAAAATGATCGAAAATATCGGATTGGATACGTTCATATTCTTTCCAAACCTTGTTACGGGAAAAGAAATAAATCTGAATAGGTACCCCGTATTCAGTAGCTTCCTTCTGGCTGATAATCAGGTCGAGATCCTGATTTACCACAGGCAAACTGCAAAGATAACGTTCTACGTATACCCTGAATACTTGCGAATTTGTAGGCACCACTCCTTCCTCCGGCTGATAGTCTGCCAACAGAGGTATCTCTTTGCGAAAGGTATCAAGCATTTCGGGGGTGCAGAACTTCAAAGTTGTCAGATCAAGAAAAATGCTCTTCATCACCCGCCGTCCCCCGGATTCCGTCATTCCCCGCCAGTTCTGGAACGAACCGTTTACCAAAGAATAGGGAGGAACGGTAGAAATAGTATTATCGAAATTCTGAATCTTAACGGTATTCAATGTAATCTCTTCCACAATGCCGTTTGCATTGGTTGAAGGGATGGTCACCCAGTCACCGGGACGTATCATATCGTTGGCAGACAACTGAATACCTGCCACAAACCCCAGAATGCTATCTTTAAAGACCAACATCAGAATAGCGGCAGAAGCCCCCAACCCGGCGAACAGCGTAGCAGGAGATTTATCGACAATTATGGAGACAATCACAATGCCGCCAATAAAGAAAACAAGAACTTGTAATACCTGAATAAAGCCTTTCATCGGACGATTCTTCAACTTTTCTTTTCCATTGAGTATATCCAGCAACATCAACAGACTGCTGTTGAGAGCCAGTAACAAGGCAAAGATCATATAGATAACACAAATTTTCTGCGAAACCAGCAACAAAGTCTTTCCGTGTACAAATGCCATAGGCAAAAGCATATACATCAGAATACCCGGCAGAATATGGATCAGGTGGTGAATCACTTTATGTTTGACCATCAATGTATCCCATTTATAAGGAGTCCGCCGTGCCAGACGCTTTATTCCACCCACAAAAATGGCCTGGCAAAGATAATCCAGTCCGACCGCAATAAAAATCATCAGGATGGCAATAATCGTTTCATCAAAGGTATTCGCTATTTTCGGGTCCACTCCCCAACCTATAAGGATTTTATTCATCCAACTTCCTAAATCTATCATAACTATCGTCTTTATTTTAACATGTTCATTTATCAAAATAACACCTGAATGGGCTTTAGGTTTAGCCCAAATAAAAAAGGCTGTATTGAAAAACGGTATTTTCAATACAGCCAGCTTCATCTGTTACCAGAAATCCTTATCCATTTACCTTTTTATAATCTTCCAGAAATTTCTTCAGCCCGGCATCTGTCAGCGGATGATTCAGCAACCCCTTAATGGCACTCAACGGGCAAGTCGCCACATCGGCACCGGCTTCCACACATTCCATAATATGCTTGGTGCTACGGATGGAGGCCGCCAACACCTGAGTAGGATAATTGTAGAAACGGTACATCCGCACAATATCGGCAACCAGTCCGACACCATCTTCACAAATGTCATCCAAGCGTCCTACGAAAGGAGAAACATACGTAGCTCCCGCTTTGGCAGCCAGCAAAGCCTGACCGGCAGAAAAGACCAACGTACAGTTGGTGCGAATGCCCTGTTCGGAAAAGTGCTTGATGGCTTTGATGCCGTCGGCAATGCAGGGCACCTTCACCACAATGTGGGGGTTGAGGGCTGCCAACTCTTTTCCTTCCCGAATCATTCCTTCGTAATCAGTAGCGATCACTTCGGCACTGACATCACCTTGCACGATGTTACATATCTCTACGTAATGCTTCCGCTGGTTCCCGACTCCTTTTATCCCCTCTTTAGCCATCAGAGAAGGATTAGTCGTTACTCCGTCCAAGACTCCCAAATCGTGTGCTTCCCGGATTTGCTCCAAGTTAGCCGTATCAATAAAGAATTTCATACCTAATAGTGTTTAATATCTTATATTCAAACAGATAACCCGGAGCAGTTGTTCAATGGAACGACTTACTTCTGCAAACGGATACCGATTTCGTTCAAAGCGACCTTTGCCGGAGTAGCGTCCGGTGTAGTGGCATCGAGTTTGATGTAGCGGGCACTGACCTTGTTGCCGAACGAAACGGTCTGCGGAACAGGGTTGTGCATAATGTTGCTGAACTCCCCGGTAGTCGGCACGTCTTTCCAGTCTTCACCATTGATACTTACATAGAATTTATAACGGAAAGCCATTGTCGGCTTTGCTTCCGCATTGGCAGGAGCATATACGAAACCTGCCATCTCTACGGCTTTTCCAAGATCAATCACCAACGGAGAGGCAGTCACTTGTTTCCATGCAGCACGAGGCAGATCGTTCCAATTTTCTTTCGCAGACGCCTCTTCCAACGGACGGGCATAGTAGGCAGCCACTTCGCTGATATTAGCCGTCAGACGGCAAGCGTCAATCTTCACTCTCAGTTGAGTGGGCTCGATAGCCGGAATACGTATCAGACGTTTATAACCCACGGTAGTACCTTTGGCTATCTCCTTCCATCCTCCGGCAGTCAGTGCCTCGACAGTAAAAGCTTCTGTACGCTGTCCTTTCGAGATATCCTCACGTAGCATCACCACGTTGATTTCCGATTTCGGTTTCAGCTGATAGGTATGGGTATCACCCGGTTTGGCAGCCCATGGTTTCAATCCGCCTTTCACACGGTTATCGGCAAAAATTTCTTTGCGATAGTCGGCAAACTCTTTCAGACGGTTAACGTCGGCATCGCTGATGCGTCCGCGCCGATCGGGAGGGATATTGAGCAGCAACACTGAGTTGTAACCCACAGATTTGAAATAAATATCGGTCAGATGCTTGAGGCTCTTCACCTTACCGTCCTCCTGCTGATGATAAAACCATCCCGGACGGATCGATACATCCACCTCGGAAGGATACCAGAAGAGTTCCCTGGCATTAACCAACATGTCGCGTCCGCCCAAATCTTTGGAAGTCGCTTTTACACCTAACGCTTTGTTCTGCTCTTCACAACGGGCATAAGTGCCCGGAGTCAATACGGTGGCACTCCACTCCGTTTCACGTCCCAGTCCGCGTTCGTTGCCTACCCATCGTACATCGTCACCCATAATGGCAGTCACTGCATGGGGTTGAAGACGACGGATGGTAGAAAGGATGGCGGTCCAGTCATATTCCTGTTTCTTTCCGTTGGGACCTTCACCATTGGCTCCGTCGAACCAGACTTCGTGTACTTCACCATAATTGGTAAGCAGTTCAGTCAGCTGTTCGATAAAGAATTCGTTGTATTTCGGAGAATCCCCATAACAAGATGCATTCCGATCCCAGGGAGAGAGGTAAACACCGAACTTGATACCGTATTTATCACAGGCATCACGGAGTTCACGCACCACATCACCCTTTCCGCCTTTCCAAGGAGAAGAGGCCACGGAGTGGTTAGTAGTCCTGGTAGGCCACAGGCAAAATCCATCATGATGCTTGGCGGTCAGGATAGCCATCTTGAAACCCGCCTCTTTGAGTGAACGCACCCATTGTTCCGCATCAAGTTCGGAGGGATTGAAGAGTGCGGGATCCTCTTTTCCGTCTCCCCACTCACGCCCGGTAAAAGTATTGATACCAAAATGGAGGAAAGCAGTCAGTTCCATCTGTTGCCACGCCAGCTGTTGCGGAGTAGGTACAAGACGCGCTGCCATATCGACTTTCTGCTCAAGGGTAGCATCTTGCGGAAATTCCACGTGCTTCACATAGTAGTCGTCTTTTTTTTGGGCCTGTCCGGCTGTACAGATAGCTGCAAGCAGAACCGTCGATAAAATAAGTTTCTTCATAAATGTATTGTTTTAAGTTTGATTTACCACAGAGTAACACAGAGTCTCTCACAAAGGATTTTCCTCTCTTCAATATCCTATTAACAAGAACTTAAAAACTCTCTGAAACTCTGTGGTAAACCGTATCCTTTTCTATTCCACGTTAAATATTCTGTCTATTTCACTCCTCTCAGCGTGAACTCAAAACTCTGCTCCGTCAGCGGCACACGGTATTGCGGTTGTACACCGGGACCACAGGTTGCTGTCCCTACACCTGCCTGTTCGGCATCCAGATGAACAGTGATACGGCCGTTACGTTCCAGATCGTTAATGTGGCGGGCTTTCTCCAGCACATCGTCAGTAAACGGAACGACACTGAACTGGAACGGACGGTTCGAATCGACAAAGATTCCTTGTCCGGCTTCATCCTCCAATTTCATCCAGCGGACATCCGTACGATTTCCGGTAGACTGCGGAGTCACGTAATAGTGGAACATCCTTTCGGCAGTAGTCCGATACAGCCCTATCTTGCCCGACTGCATACGGTCAGCGTAAGTCTCGTTATCACCGCGTCCCAGATAAGCCACATTGCCAAACGTATCGTTCATCTCGAAGGCCAGCCCCAGGCGTGCCATTGATTTCACCACAGCCGTATCGGGACGGAAAGTCACTTTCACCTTCAAAGCCCCGGCAGCATTCAGTGAGTAAATGAAATCGGCATCCCCCACTTTAGTTCCCTTCGCATTCAGGACTTCTACTCGTGCAGTAGCGGTACTCTTGCTCTCCTTCAGTGACACCACTTTCTGGCTCAGCTGATCGAGTCCGGATTTACGCCAAAGATAAGCACCGTTGCGATCGCGGTTATCATTGTCCGTAGCGGGACGGAAAAGACTCAGTGTAACAGGAGTTGCCAGCAATTCCTGCCCGTCCAGTGTAAAAGAGTTCAAAGCACCAGTCGCCTTATCCAACGTAAAAGCAGTCTGTCCGGCCTTGGCAGGCAGATAAGCCGTACTGTTCTTTGTTCCGGGCAATACAAACTGGTCGTAAGCCACCTCCCAATCAGTACCCACCATCGGTGAAGCTTCTTTACGAGTCCAGCTCAGGTTGAGATATCCTTCACGCACATTGGCAGGCAAGACAACTTTTCCTAATGTCACATCAACCGTAGCATGTGGCGCACAATTCACTTCTTTTGTTCCTTCTGTGACCGTTTGTCCGTTATCGCCCACCACCTGCCAATGCAGGATATATTCGTTCAGATTGGAGAAGTCGAACCAGTTTTTCACTCTTATGGTCAGATTACTCTTATTGAGCAAGGTACACTTGATGTTCTGATAAACCTTTTTCACTTCAAGCAAGTGCGGATGCGGGACACGGTCAGCGCTTACCAACCCGTTGCAGCAGAAATTACCGAAACTCGGAACTCCTTTGGGACCGTAGTCCCCACCATACGACCAATACCAACGCCCATTCGCGTCTATCTCACGGAACGACTGGTCTACCCAGTCCCACACGCAACCACCTTGTGCCATCGGATTATTTTCGAACACATCCCAATACTCCTTCAGGCCACCTACGCTGTTGCCCATGGCGTGCACGTATTCGCAAAGAATGAACGGACGGTAAATATCTTTCTGTGCCAGATAGGTTTTGATTTCATCGACACTGCGGTACATCCGGCAATAAATATCGGTGTTATAATTCTGCTCGGCACGTTCGTATTGAACGGGACGATTCTTTTCTACCGATTTCAACCAGTCATAGGTACGTTCGAAGTTAATTCCGTTTCCGGCTTCGTTACCCAACGACCAAATGACGATGGCAGGATGGTTCTTCGAACGCTCGTACATGCGGTGTGTACGATCCATGTGTGCTGTCAGCCAAGTGCTGTCCTTGGCAAGCGAAGCAGGACCGTAGCCCATACCGTGCGACTCGATGTTGGCCTCGTCGATCATATAAAGTCCGTAGCGATCGCAAAGCTGATACCAGTACGGATGAGTGGGATAATGTGAATTACGCACGGTATTGATATTGTGCAGCTTCATCAATCGGATATCCTGCTCCATCAGCTCTTTGCTGACAGTACGTCCCAATTGCGAATGTTCATGCCGGTTGGTTCCCTTCACCAGCACAGGTACACCATTGATGCAGAAACGTCCGTCCTTGATCTCCGAAGTACGGAAACCCACTTCGCAACCGGTAACTTCCGTCACCCGTCCTCCCGCATTTTTCAGTTCCAACACGAGCGTATAGAGATTGGGGTGCTCGGCACTCCAAGGCTTCACGTCTTTCAGGCGCTGTTCACCGAAAGTGATGAAGTTACTCAACCCACGTGATTTGACAGGCATTTCGCCCGAAAGTACGGGACGTCCGGCTGCATCATTCAGGGTATAAGTTATAGATACCGCTCCATTGGCAGGTCCCTCAACGGTAACATCGAGTCCGAAGATACCATCTTTGTAACGCTCCTTCTCGAGGGTGGCATTTACTTTATAGTCGGCAATGTACTGCTTCGGAGTACTATATAAATATACATCACGTTCAATGCCGCTCAAACGCCACATATCCTGACATTCCAGGTAAGAGCCCGAACTCCAGCGGTAGACTTCAAGTGCGACGGTATTCTCGCCTTCTTCCAGCTTGTCAGTAATGTCCCACTCGGCTGCCGTCTTTGAGCCTTGGTTGTAACCGAGGAAATGGCCGTTCACCCATACATAATAGAAAGAGGTGACACCTTCACAACAGAGAACCACCCGGCGGTCTTTCCATCCGGCAGGCACAGTGAAAGTTCGGCGGTAAGAGCCAACTTCGTTTTCTTCAGACGGTACGAGAGGAGGATTTTTCTTGAAGTTGAACATCTTATCATCGAATTCATAAGTCTCGTTCACATAAATAGCAGTTCCATATCCCTGACGCTCCCAGTTTCCGGGTACGTTAATGTCTGCCCACCCTCCGGTATAGAACGAAGGTTTATAAAAGTCTTTCGGACGGAGGTCGGGATTCTTCACCCAATGGAATTTCCATTTGCCGTTCAGGCTCAAATAATAGGGAGACTGTTCATAGTCCCCTTTTTTCACATCGGCAGCATCTGCATAAGGCCACACATAGGTGTGAGGGGCCAACTTGTTCAGGCCTACCGCATATTGGCTCTGCCATTCGGGAGTCTTCTGCGCCTTTGCGGGCACCATAACCAGACAGGCCAGTAGCAGTAGAAAGGTTAGTTTGATAGGTTTGTTCATTGTTTATCAAGTATTTAATATTCAATTATCTTTCTCAGGAATGTGTCGAAACCCGCCACAGAAGACTTTTGACATATCCCCCTTTGATTTTTAAAGGTAAATACGGATCCTATTCGATCATAACTTCGTCAAAAAAGACGCGCGCTTCCTGTCCGGGACGCACATGATCAGGAGGACATTTTCCGGCTCCACGAACTGTAACGCGCACATATCTGGCCTTTGCCGCTCCCAGATCGAATTTCAAATCATCCACATAAGTTCCTTCACGGAAAATATCTTCGGGAGTAAATCGCTTCTCTCCCACTTCCGTAAAATTAATGTTATCCGAAGACAACGTAACACTGACGGACTCCGGTTTGTGCACAGCCATTCCGTACACTGTAATAGAACCCAGCGTAAAAGTATGGATATTTTCTTCTTTTTGCAAATCTATCGTAAAAGAAATACTATCATTGTCTGTCCACGAGCACCATTCGGAATCGGTTTGTTTCAAGCTGCCACGCACTCCGTTGGTTAAAACCGGAACACCGGAAGCCCCCCGGGTGAATACCGGTTTCGCAGTAGCCTTATTGTATGACAAAGGCAACACGAGGGTCTTTCCCATCTGCCGCCCATCGGCAAAAGTGGCACACTTCAAGGTCTGTGCGGTACGGAACATGAGTGACTGAGTATAGAGAGCAGAAGCTGCTCCCGGCTCGGCGCCATCGGTTGTATAACGGATTTCCACATCGGGACGCATGCACTCCAGTTTCACTTGCAATGTACCATCAACTGGAGTAGACGTATGTTGTATGTTGTACATAGAACGGGCGTATCCCACCCCTTTGACGGCAAGGTGTTCGTTATAACGATCCAGCGCTTTCAGAAACGAAGCCCAGTTTTTCTGCTCCGGGCGACTCCATCCCACTTCGGCAAGTGCTGCCAGACGGGGGAAGACGAGATAGTCCACATCCTCGGGACGGTTACAGAACTCCGTCCATAACGATGCCTGTACGCCCATCAGTAACGAAGCATATTCGGGCTTCCAATTCTTCTGCACAGGTTCGTATTGATAAACGTCTTTCAGCGTATTGTTACCAAAATAAGTGAGTGGTTCAAACCATTGCGGTCCTTGATAACGGATCAGGTACATCACACGGGCCGGAGTCATCACAAAGCGATGTCCCTGCGCAGCAGCTTTCAGGGCAGCGTTGCCCATCCCTTGCCAACCGAAGACAACGGCTCCCTCGGGGATGAAGCTGTTTGTCAACTCGTCCCATCCCATCACCTCTTTACCTTTACTGCGCACATAGTCGCCTATCCGCTTCATGAAATAGCCTTGAAGGTCCTCTTCATGGGCAATGTGTTCTTTCTTCATACGATCCTGGCAAAGAGGACACTTTTTCCAATAAGTTTTCTGCGCTTCGTCGCCACCCAGATGGATGTAATGTGAAGGAAAAAGCGCAGCCACTTCATCAATGACATCTTGCAGAAAAGTGAATACACTATCGTTTCCGGCACAGTAGATGATTCCTGCATGGTCTCCACCCAGACCGGGCAATACACCGATAAACCGGTCTACCACGGGACAAGCCAGATGCGGATAAGCAGCCAGTGACGAATTGGTATGTGCCGGCATCTCTATCTCGGGAATGATCTCTACCTGACGGTCGGCAGCATAAGCTATCATCTCCCTCATATCCTCCTGGGTATAAAAGCCACCGATGGGAGTCGGTTCTCCGGGCAACGGATTCCGGCGCGAATGGAATGGCACATCGGTATGATCCACCCGCCAGGCACCGACCTCGGTCAGCCGGGGATATTTCTTAATTTCAAGCCGCCAGCCATTATCGTCCACCAGATGGAAATGGAGTTTATTCACCTTCAGCATAGCCATGCAATCGATGATTCTCAACACATATTCTTTGGGAAGAAAAAAGCGGGAAACATCAAGCATTAGCCCCCGGTAACCGAAACGGGGCTCGTCCTGAATGCTCAAACAAGGAACCGTCCACAGTGCATTGACTGTATGATGATTTTCAATATCGGGAGGAAGCAACTGGCGGATGGTCTGCAAGGCATAGAAAAACCCTTTCACATCCGATGCTCTGACCGTAATCTGTTCCGGAATGATATCCAACCGATAGGCTTCGCTTTTCAATGACTTGTCGGTGACGAAACGTACATCGCCTTTCATCTCTCCCGTTTTCAGTACGGGAGTAAACCCGGCAGCTTTGGTGAAGAGGTTTATAAAATTCCGTACCACTTTCGCCTGTTCGGCATTTTCCACAACCAGCGTAGTACCTCCCGAAAAACGGAAATGCCCGGTGCCCGATACCATTTGTACCGGGCAGGGGACTATAGAAACTGTTTGTGTTAAGTCATCGGCCTGCAACGCCGCAAGGGGGCAGAGCGTCAGCAGGAGTATGCATATTATAATGTGTTTCATATATCCGGGATTTCCACTTATTCTTTATCTCTCTCCGGCGAGAAACGTACCGGATCATTATACTGTTCCTGAAGTTGCAGCATCTGCTCTTTGAGTTCTTTCACTACAGGTTCGTATTCTTTCTGCCCGTACAGATTATGCATCTCCGTCGGATCAGCCTGCATATCATAAAGTTCCCACCAGTTGATGTCATTGTAGAAATGAATCAGTTTATAGCGTTCGGTACGTACCCCGTAATGGCGTTTCACCATATGTTCGGCGGGATACTCATAGAAATGATAGTACAGTGCCTTCCGCCAGTCTTTGGGTTGTTCACCCTTCAGCAACGGTAACAGAGATACACCCTGAATATCGGCAGGAACGGGAGCACCGGCCAATTCGAGGAACGTAGGTGCATAGTCGATGTTCTGAACCATTTCGGTAATGTCGCCACGACGGTCAAAACCCTTCGGCATACGCATGATCAGCGGTGTGCGCATCGATTCTTCGTACATGAAGCGTTTGTCGAACCAGCCGTGTTCGCCCATATAGAAGCCTTGGTCAGAAGTGTAGACTACCAGGGTGTTATCCAGTAATCCTTTCTTTTCAAGATAGTCGAGCACACGTCCCACATTGTCGTCCAGTGACTTCACTGTCTTCATATAGTCACGCATGTAACGCTGGAACTTCCAGTTGGCAAGTTCCTTCCCACTTAGATTCTGCTTGTAGAAGTCATCGATCAACGGACCGTAGAATTTATCCCATGCCGCACGTTGTCCTTCGTCCATACGTCCCAGAAATCTCTGGTAGAGCGATTTTAAACGTGAATCTTTATCGGGGCGAAGCATCTTCAGGTCATAAATCATATCCATATCCTTCACAATACTCATCTCTTGCGCTGCGGCAGCCGGACGGCCTTCGTAATCGTCAAAGAAATTGTCGGGCAGCGGGAAGGTTTTGTCTTCGTACAAAGCCAGGTTACAGGTATCCGCCATCCAGTTGCGGTGGATAGCTTTATGGTGAATCAGCAGACAGAACGGTTTGCTCTCGTCACGTTTGTTCTCCATCCAATCGATAGCGTCATCGGTAATCAGGTTGGTAATGTACCCATGTCTGTGAACGGTGTCGTTGTCCTGAGTGATAAAGTCGGGGTTATAATAGTCACCTTGTCCGGGCACAATCTCCCAATAATTGAATCCTGAGGGCAGACTCTCAAGGTGCCACTTGCCTACGAGTGCAGTTTGATAGCCGGCCTTCTGAAGCAGTTTCGGGAAAGTTTGCTGGGCACTGTCGAACACGCAGGTAGTATTGTCATAAAACTTGTTGGCACAACTATGCTTGCCTGTGATCATACAAGCACGGCTGGGACCGCTCAGAGAGTTTGCAACGAAGGAATTTGTAAAACGCACGCCGTCACGGGCAATACGGTCGAGGTTCGGAGTTTCCATATAACGGGTATCGTAGCAGCTCATCATTTGTGCCGTATGGTCGTCCGTCATAATATAAACAATGTTCAGGGGCTTTTGCTCTTCTTTCTGTTTGCCTGTGGCACATGAAGCCAAAGAAGCTACTGCCGCCGCACCTGTCAGCGAGCAGAGAATTCCGGAAGATAGGTTGTTCATCATAAAGTAGTTTTTCTATTAGGGATTAATTAGTGGTACAAATATAAAGAGTTTTAACACCCCATAGAGTTCAAAAACAACTATGATTCTTCTGAAAACGTCTAATAATGGAATAAAAAGGGCATTTATAGACGTTTTTGAACATCGGATAGACAAAATCGGAAGCCTGTCGTGAACGAGTCTTAACTGAAATTTGTATATTTGCAGACATAGAAGCCTGACAAAATGGAATAGAAACGAATCGAGTTCACCACAGATTACACAGATTAGCACAGATTCTTTAATCTAATTCTCAATGAAATAAATCATTTATCTGTGGAAATCTGTGTAATCTGTGGTGAATAAAACTCAAAACCAATACTGAATGAACTAAATACAAACCTAATCAACAAACTCTTTTTATGAATCAAAAATTATTGCTCAGCAGTGCGCTGCTTGTCGGCATGGCCGGAACACAACAAGCGTTTGCACAAAAGAAAAAAGTTCAGGACCCCAAAAAGCCGAACGTAGTTTTCATTTTGGCCGACGACCTCGGATTCGGTGACCTGAGTTGCTACGGACAAGAGAAGTTCGAAACTCCCAACATCGACAAACTGGCCCAGGAAGGAATGCGCTTCACCCAATGTTATTCGGGAACAACGGTAAGTGCCCCCTCACGCTCTTGCCTGCTGACAGGCACTCATAGCGGACATACGGCTATCCGTGGTAACGTCGAACTCGATCCGGAAGGACAATTCCCTTTGCCGGCAGATGCACAGACCATCTTCCACGATTTTCAGAACGCAGGATACAAAACCGGCGCTTTCGGTAAATGGGGACTGGGATTCATCGGCTCTACAGGCGATCCGAAAAAACAGGGAATCGACGAATTCTACGGTTACAACTGCCAATTGCTGGCACACAGCTACTATCCCGATCACTTGTGGGACAATGACAAACGGGTAGAATTAAAAGACAACACACTGGATGTGCAGTATGGCAAAGGTACTTACTCACAAGACCTGATCCACTCAAAGGCACTCGACTTCCTTGACCGGATGGGAAAAAGCGGAGAATCGTTCTGCATGTGGTATCCTACCATCATCCCTCATGCCGAACTGATTGTGCCCGAAGACAGCATTATCAAAAAGTTCCGCGGCAAGTATCCCGAGAAGCCTTTCCATGGCACCGAACCGGGTAGCCCGGCATTCCGTAAAGGCGGATACTGCTCTCAGTTCTACCCTCACGCAACGTTTGCAGCCATGGTTTACCGCCTCGACGTATATGTAGGCCAGATTGTACAGAAGCTGAAAGATATGGGTATCTATGACAACACCATCATCATCTTTGCCAGCGATAACGGACCGCACATGGAAGGAGGAGCCGATCCGGACTTCTTCAATAGCAACGGCATCTGGCGCGGATATAAACGCGACCTCTACGAAGGAGGAATCCGTGTACCGATGATCATCTCTTGGCCGGAACGTGTACAACCCAGCACCCAAACCGACTTCATGTGTTCGTTCTGGGATGTAATGCCCACTTTCCGTGAAATATTGAACCCGAAAGCCAAGAACCAACAGATGGACGGTGTGAGCCTGTTACCACTACTTGAAAACCGCAAAGGACAGAAAGAACACGAATATCTGTATTTTGAGTTCCAGGAGATGAACGGACGCCAGGCCGTACGTAAAGGCCCGTGGAAGTTAGTTCACATGAACGTTCGCGGCAAAAACCCGTATTTCGAACTCTACAACCTGAATTCCGATCCGTCGGAACGCCACAATGTACTGAACCAGTTCCCGGAAAAAGTGGCCGAACTGAAAGGCATCATGCAGGCTGCACATGTGCCAAATCCTAATTTCCCACTGTTACCGGGAGAAAAATAAGAAGAAACCTTTTACTTCATTACAGAATACACAGAGGGCACAGAGATAATTTCTTTCAATGGAAAATCTCTGTGCCCTCTATAATTATTAATAACTTGCAGTTATTGCTTCACTGCCACCGTATCTGCCGCAAAGACATCTTTCCGGTAGCCATACCCCAGGTCGGAATAAATCTTCAACATCTCAGGCAGACGTTCCATGAAACGGTCAAAATTTTTATGTTCCGGCAATGTCCATTGTATTTCGGACAAAGCAGCCATTCGAGGTAAAATCTGCCACTCCATCTTGGTTGAATCGGCAGTCCACTCCGTCCAGATACAACCTTGAGTACCGATTACAAACTTCTTTTCGGCATCGGTCAGTTCAGCAGGAACAGGTTCGAAGTTATATACACGATTCATCCATTCGAATCCGGTCATCTTATTAATGCGCGGATTGCTGAAATAGAGCCGCTGGATAGGAGTCATGATGACATCGTGATGCTGGCGCGCAGCTTCGATGCCTCCTTGAATACCCCTCCATGACATGATGGTAGAATTCGGGGTCAGACCGCCTTCCAATACTTCGTCCCATCCCAACATACGGCGTCCGTGGGCGTTGATCTCTTTCTCCAGCTCAGACATGAAATAGGTCTGCAACTGATTCTCTTTCGAATGTTTAGGCAGCGCTTTGATACCCAGTTCCTTAATTTTAGCCTGACATTTAGGGCATTTCTCCCAACGGCTCTTCGGACACTCGTCTCCACCGATATGAATGTATTCGGAAGGGAAAATATCCATAATCTCGTCCAACACGTCTTTAGTAAACTGAAGTGTCTGTTCGTTACCGGCACAAAGCACATCGGAAAATACACCAAATGAACAAAGCACCTTATAGGGACCACCCGTGCAACCCAGTTCCGGATAAGAAGCCAGAGCGGCTGTAGTATGTCCCGGAAGGTCTATTTCGGGAACTACCGTAATGAAGCGATCGGCCGCATAACGGACAATCTCACGGGCTTCATCCTGTGTATAGAAACCACTGTGAGGCTTTCCATCGAACTTCTTGGTTTCCCAGTCAATAATGGTAGAATCTCGTCTGGAACCTATTTCCGTTAGTTTGGGATACTTTTTGATTTCAATTCGCCACCCCTGGTCTTCGGTCAGGTGCCAATGGAAATAGTTGATGTTATGCAATGCCATCAGGTCAATCATCTGTTTGAGGTAGCTGACGGGGAAGAAATGGCGACCTACGTCGATCATGAATCCACGATAACGGAAACGGGGAAAGTCGGTAACCGTCCCGGCAGGAAGAGCTGCCGCCACTTTTCCGTCCTTCAGAATCGGAAGGGCTTTGTGAATGGTTTGGGTACCGTAGAATACTCCGGCCTCACTGCCTCCGGTGAGAAGAACCTTCTCGGGGGTGATCTCAAGTTTATAACCTTCCGGGTGAGTCATTGTCGTATCTACAGCAAGGATAATGGCGTTACTGCCCTTCTCTTTATCGGACACACGGACTTCGGTTCCGGTCATCTCTTTTATAAAGGTAGCCAGAAAATCGGCAGTACGATGCATTTTTTCATTAGCTGCCGGATAGATGATCGTAGTACTGTGGTTGATAACAAAAGGTGTAGTGTCTTGGGCAAGGACAATCTCTTGCGGCTGAGGAATTACGTCCAGATTCCCCTTTTCGATAACTGCGGGGCGACAGGCACAGAATAGCACAACGGCCAACAAACCGGGAGCTAAACGGAATAATAATCTCTTGTTCATAGTGTTTTGATTTGCTCACCACAGAGTCACACCGAGTTCCATAGAGGAAGGAAGCATAGAAGATACGCTCTATGGGACTCTGTGTACTCTGTGGTTAATGTTATTCATTTCGGCAAAGATAAGATTTTATTTCCATTTTTTTGGTCACGTCTATGCAAACTGTTACTTTTGCCGTTAACGTGATAGATATGCATCCATGAAAAACAACCCATATACCGGCCTTCTCTGTTGGTTGACCATACTTCTGGCAGTCTGCTGCCTCCCGCTGAAAGCCGGCCATTACTACTATAAACAGATTTCCCTGAAGGAGGGACTCCCTTCTACCGTGCGATGTGTCTATACCGAACCCAAAGGTTTCGTATGGATAGGCACCAATGCGGGATTGGGAAGGTTCGACGGAGAAAAGCTGAAGAAATATATCCACCGGAAAGAAGATGTGCACTCGTTGCCACACAATTACATCCATCAGATCATTGAAGACAATCAACACAACATCTGGGTACTGACCGATGACGGAATAGCGCAGTATCGCAGGCAAAGCGACGATTTTACAACTCCACAAGACGAACAGGGACATTCCATCCTCGCCTATTCCGCTTGCCTGACGGAACAGGGGGTGATCTTCGGCGGCCGCAACCGCATCTATCGTTACGATTACGAAAACCGTTCCGTAAAACTTCTGCTGGACTTCAGTTCCGACCCTTACTTCGCCATCTCCGCCATCAGCCGATGGGACGAAGAGACGCTGCTATGTTGCAGCCGGTGGCAAGGTCTCAGGTTGATCAATCTCCGTTCGGGAGAACGCCGTCTCCCTCCATTCGACTGTGGGAAAGAGATCATGGCACTCCTGATCGACTCGCACAACCGCATCTGGGTGGCCCCCTACAATGAAGGCTTGCGCTGCTTCAGTCCCGAAGGCAGATTGTTAGCCTCGTACACTACCGCAAACTCCCGCCTCAGCAACAACGTGGTGCTTAGCATAGCCGAACGGGACTCGCACATCTGGGTAGGAACAGACGGAGGAGGTATCAATATCATACGTCCGGACAACCATCAGATCACCGTTCTTGAACATATCCCCGGAGATAACTATTCACTTCCCGTCAACTCTATCCTATCGCTCTACAACGATACCTATAACAACATGTGGGCCGGAAGCATTCGCAAGGGTTTGATCAATATCCGTGAAGTATCCATGAAGACCTATACCGATGTCTTTCCCGGAAGTAGCAAAGGGCTGAGTGATCCCGCCGTACTGAGTCTTTATCAGGACGAATCGGACGGACGGATCTGGATCGGTACAGACGGAGGAGGTATCAACAGTCTTGACCCCGACACGGAAGAGTTCCGTCACGACCGGTCTACCTGGGGAGACAAAGTAGTCTCTATCGCCGGTTTCACCCGGGAAACGCTCTTACTCTCTGTCTTTTCAAAAGGATTGTTTGTTTACAACAAAGCGAATGGAGAACAACAGTTACTGACCATCGACCATCCCCGCCTCAAACAATATCTCTACTACAGCGGAATGGCGGTAAATGTCTATCAGGACGAACCGGGCAGCGTCCTCTTGCTGGCAGGACATATTTACCGATACGACACCGGCTCGCAGAAAATACGCGTAGTGAATGAAGAAGAAGGTATGGAGATTGCCGGCAGCATGAATGCCATTGCCCACAACGAGCGTTTCACCTACCTCAACGACAGCCGTACCCTCTACGAACTGGACCGGACAAACAACTGTCTGAAAAGACTTTTCAGCTGTACGGGCGATACATTATTATATTCTGTTTCGATGGACGAGAAAGGTGATTTCTGGATTGGCAGCAACACCGGACTGGGACAGTATACGCCGTCGACCAACCGGTATCATCCGTTGCCAACTTCCCTGTTCGGTGAAGTGAGTTCGGTCATTTGCGATCATCGGGGAAAAGTATGGATCGGGGCAGACCACATGTTGTTTGCCTGGATGCTGCAATCCCGGAAGTTCATCCTTTTCGGCGAATCGGACGGAGTTATTCCGAATGAATATCTGGCAAAGCCCCGGCTTGTCTCCGGCAAGGGAGAAGTTTATATGGGAGGCGCAAACGGACTGCTCTGCATCGATAACCGTTTTTCGACAGCTCCATCCGACTTTCCGGAAGTGGAACTGACCGACGTATACATAAACGGTGAACCGGCCATTAAGCAGATAACAGGACAGCCGGAGAAACTGACCCTCCCGCAGGACAGCCGGACCATAACCTTACGCATAATGTCCCACGAACAAGATATTTTCCGTAAAAAAAGATACCGTTATCAGATAGAAGGATTGAACGACGAACCGATTGAGTCGTACGATCCGGAACTGATTATCCGTTCACTTCCGGCAGGCAAATATCGGATATTGGCCGCATGCAGTACCAAGAATGGCGACTGGACTCCCTTCCGTCCTATCCTGTCACTCACCATACTACCTCCCTGGTACCGGAGCGGATGGTTCATCATCTGTGTATTGCTTATTGCATCGGGTGTCATTGCTGCCGTCATTCTCACCATTCTGCGCCGCAGGCAAAACCGGTTGAAATGGGAACTAAAAGAGCGGGAGTTACAGGAATATGAAGAAAAAATCCGATTCCTGGTCAATGTCAGCAACGAACTCCTCCCCTCGTTCACCGAGACGGGTGAAAGAGAACTGCAAATCGTAGAACTGATACGAAACCGGCTCCGTAATGGAGAGAAAAGTAAAACGGACACCGACATTAAAAATATACCCAAAGAGGAAAAGAGCGAACTCAGCCAACCGGACGAGACTTTCCTACGAAAACTGAACCGGCTAATCACCGACCACCTGGACAGTCCCGAACTGGACGTCACCTTCCTCTGTACGGAAATGGGATTGAGCCGTGCCTCACTCTACAACAAGTTAAAGGCCATGACCAACATGGGCGCCAACGATTACATCAATAAATTCCGCATGGAAAAGGCCATCCAACTGATCTCAACCACCGATCTCACCTTTACAGAGATAGCGGAAAAAATAGGATTTACAACATCCCGTTATTTCAGTACTTCATTCAAGCAATATACAGGAGAGACACCGACTCAGTATAAAGAGAAAATAAGGAAAAAGCAATAGGGTGTAGCCATCCGATGCATAGGGTATAACCATCCGGAGTACATGGCTACACCCTATGCCTCGGATAGCTACACCCTTTCAGCCCGGCATATTTCTTATCCGAATATAACTTCACTGAATAAAAAAATGGAGCACGACACAGCCATACTCCATTCTAACAATCAAACTCAATCAAGCAATGGTGACAGATGCATCCAGATATACATCCTGGATGGCATTGAGCAATTCCACTCCCTCTTTCATCGGTTTCTGGAAAGCTTTACGTCCGCTAATCAACCCCATACCACCGGCACGTTTATTCACTACCGCCGTAACAACAGCGTCTTTCAGGTCGGAAGCTCCATGTGATTCACCACCGGAATTAATCAAACCGACACGTCCCATATATCCGTTGGCTACCTGATAACGGCAAAGATCAATCGGGTGATCGGTAGTCAGTTCGGTATACATTCTTTCGTCTGTCTTTCCAAAATGAATTGCTTTGAAGCCACCGTTATTAGTAGGCAATTTCTGCTTCACAATATCCGCTTTAATGGTAACTCCAAGACGGTCTGCCTGCCCGGTTAGGTCGGCGGCAGCATGATAGTCTACCCCGTCTTTCTTAAAATCATTGTTGCGCAGATAACACCACAAGATAGTGGCCATGCCCAATTCATGCGCATAGTCAAAAGCCTCGGCAATCTCTACCAACTGACGACGGCTTTGCTCGGAACCGAAATAGATAGTAGCTCCCACAGCCACCGCTCCCATCTCCCATGCCTCCTTGACGGTGCCAAACAACACCTGATCATACGAATTGGGATAAGACAGCAGTTCATTATGGTTCAGTTTCACTACAAACGGAATTTTGTGAGCGTACTTACGGGCAACAGCCCCCAAAATACCGAAAGTAGAAGCAACGGCATTACATCCGCCTTCAATGGCCAGTTTTACAATATTTTCCGGGTCGAAATAGATGGGATTCGGAGCGAACGAAGCTCCGGCTGTATGCTCAATATCCTGGTCGACAGGAAGAATGGACACATATCCCGTATTTGCCAGACGACCATGTCCCAGCAAAGTCTGCAAGCTGCGCAAGGTCTGTATGTTACGGTCCGAGTCGATCCATATCTTATCGATCGTATCCGGTGACGGCACGTGAATCAGTGATTTATCAATGGTTTTACAAGTGTGGTTCAGGTAGTATTCAGCCTGATTACCCAATAGTTCTATAATTTTATTCATAATTGTAATGGTTTTGAGTTTTATTCACCACGGAGTACACAGAGAATATCTTTCTCTTAAACATCTTAATAAACAAGAGATTAAAACTCTGTGTCCTCCGTGTACTCTGTGGTGAATAATATTCATTTTTATTCCGTAATGAGGGGTTTCCTCTTATCTTATTTTTTCTTTCCCTGATTGGCAACCGCTTCCATCAGTTTCCGGATTTCTTCGGGGTCACCCAGGAAATAGTCTTTTTCCAGATTCAGTTCGTCACTGAATTCAAATACGTAAGGAACAGCAGTCGGCAGATTCAGTTTCACGATCTCTTCATCGGAGATGTGCTTCAAGTGCTTGATAATGCCCCGCAAACTGTTGCCGTGGGCAACCACCAGAATTTCATCAGCGGTTTTCAGATTCGGGAAAATGATACATTTCCAATAAGGCATGATGCGGTCGATGGTATCTTTCAAAGATTCCGTCCGGGGAAGTTCTGCATCGGGCACTTCCCGATAGCGGTTCTCAAAACGTGGATTTCTCGGATCGTCTTCCGACAGGGCATTGGGAGCTATATCATAACTCCTGCGCCAGATAAGTACCTGTTCGTCACCGTATTTGGCAGCCGTCTCGCTTTTATTCAATCCTTGCAGATCGCCATAATGCTTCTCATTCAGACGCCAACTCTTCTCCACCGGAATCCAGTCCTGATCCATCCGGTCGAGCACACAATTCAGCGTTTTCACCGCTCGTTTAAGGTACGAAGTATAAGCTTTATCGAAATTAAATCCATTTTCTTTCAGTAGTTCACCCGCTTTGCAGGCCTCGGCAATTCCCTTTTCTGTCAGATCGACATCGGTCCAGCCGGTAAAACGGTTCTCCTTGTTCCATGCACTTTCTCCATGACGGAGCAATACAATCTTTTTCATTCAACTCTCCTTTCTTTAGGTGTTTATTATAGAACATTTGTATTGAGTACAAAGTTCACGAAACTTTTTCTAAATATCTATGCTAAAGTATGCTGAGAAAAGTTACCTTTGTGCACTGTAAGTAACCTTTTTATTTAATTTCTAAATGAACAACACATGAGAAAACTCTTTTTTCCATTACTACTATTCGTATCCGGTCTGCTATCCGCCCAAACAGAGATAACACTCTATGTATCACCTTCGGGCAGCAACCATCATCCCGGAACAGCGGAAAAGCCGATGGCTACTTTAGAATATGCCTGGAAAAAGGCCTCACGGCAGGCCGGCCGGCGTTCCATCACCATCTACTGCGAAGGCACCAACTACCTGTCCACTCCGATTCTTATCACAAACGAGACTTCGGGCACACCCGAACATCCGGTCCGTTTTTCTTCGTATCCCGGACAAAAGGCGGTCATCAGTGGTTCACGTATACTCCGGAACCTGTGTTGGAAAGAGTATAAAAACGGTATCATGCAGGCCCAAGTGGAAGAAGAACTGATCCCCGACCAGCTCTTTGTGAACGGGAAAAAACAGATATCGGCACGGTATCCGAATTTTGATCCGAATATACGCATCTTCAACGGATATGCAGCTGACGCCTACTCGCCCGAACGTGTGAAAAACTGGAGCAACCCCGCGGGAGGTTATCTGCACGCCATGCACAGCAGAGAATGGGGAGGCTACCAATACAGCATCGAAGGCAAAGACGCCAAGGGCGAACTGATACTGAAAGGCGGATTTCAGAACAACCGCCAGATGGGTATGCACGACACTTACCGCATGGTAGAAAACATCTTTGAAGAGTTGGATGCCGAAGGGGAATGGTATTTTGATAAAGAAACCCATACACTCTATTTCTATCCGCCACGAGAACTCAATCTGCAAACCGCCTTGTTCGAAGTGCCGCAGGCAGAAAGTCTCTTCGTCCTGAAAGGGAAACCCGGAAGTCCGGTCCGTCACGTATCCGTAGACCATTTAGAACTGACACAAACCCTGCGCACCTTTATGAAGACCGACGAACCCCTATTGCGCAGTGACTGGAAAATCTACCGGGGAGGAGCCCTGATGATTGAAAACGCCGAAGAGTGCTCCGTGACCGGATGTTGCCTGTACGACGTAGGAGGCAATGCCATCTTCTTCTCCAACTATAACCGCAACCACCGTGTCAGCCAAAATCACATCACCCGCGTAGGAGCCAGTGCCGTTTGCTTTGTCGGCTCTCCGGATGCTGTCCGCTCTCCCCTGTTCGAGTACGGAAAGTCGCAAACCTGGGAGGAGATGGATAAAGGTACAGGCCCCCTCACCCCCAACTATCCCTCAGACTGCCTGGTGGACGACAATCTGATTCACTCGATCGGAGAGACAGAAAAGCAGGGAGCCGGTATCCAGCTATCTATGTCCGCACGAATCACTATCCGCAACAACAGCATTTACAATCTGCCCCGTGCCGGTATCAACGTCAGTGAAGGTACCTGGGGAGGACATATGATAGAAGGAAACGATGTGTTCGACACCGTACTCGAGACAGGCGACCACGGTTCCTTCAACTCCTGGGGACGCGACCGCTATTGGCATCCCGACCGGAATGTGATGGATGAGTTCGCAAAAGAACATCCTCAAATGGTATTTCGGGACGCTACCGAAACGACTGTCATCCGCAACAACCGCTGGAGGTGCGACCATGGATGGGACATCGATCTGGACGACGGTTCTTCCAACTATCACATCTACAACAACCTCTGCCTACACGGAGGATTGAAATTGCGCGAAGGCTTCGCGCGAACGGTGGAAAACAACATTATGGTCAACAACACATTCCATCCGCACGTTTGGTTTGCAAACTCTCAAGACATTTTCCGTCACAACATCGTCACGACTCCCTATCGCCCCATTCAGGTAAAAGAATGGGGAAAGGAAACAGACACTAACTTTTTTGTCACCGAGCAAGGACTGGAGCAGGCGCAAAACAGAGGAACGGACCTCCATTCACTTTACGGTGATCCGCTCTTCATTGCTCCTGAAAAAGGAGACTACCGGGTAAAAGAAAATTCGCCTGCCTTGAAGACGGGTTTCCGGAATTTCGATATGGAGCACTTCGGCGTACAATGCCCACACCTGAAAGCTTTGGCGGCTACTCCGGAATTGCCGGTTTTCAAAATTCCGGAAGAAAAACCAGAGACAGTACAGACGTATTCGTGGAAGGGGTTAACCTTGAAAGAGGTGTCGACCGAAGGAGAACGTTCGGCCACGGGACTCGACAAAATACGAGGTATACTGGTAGTGAAGATCGAAAAGGGAATAACCGCCCTGCAAGCCAATGACGTGATTCTGAGCATTAACGGCAAACCAATGAATAACCGGACGGATATAGAAACCGAGACCCGGAAGCCACCCGAAGGCAGCAAGTTCCGGATCATCTTCTTCCGAAATCAGAAAGAAAATGAGGTAACGATGTAAAGCAAGATACGGCTAAGGGCATCAGTGGAGCCCGTTTCGGCGAAGGACACCCATCACGCATACGGGCATGCCTGCCTTTTAAACCAAAGGACCATAGGTTTGAAAGGCAGGAGGCGTTGGTTTAAAATATAACAGAGTGTATATCACCATGCGCCACAGGGAAAGATTAATCCACTGATAAACAACATAACCCAAAACAGGCGTTGCCGCCCGTCACGCTCAACGATTTCTCTTTAGAAAAAGGCGATCGGTAATGACAGAGGGCAGTTCCGACTCATAATGGGTTACCATAATCATCGTTTTATCTTCACGGCAGCAGAAGGCCTCGATGATCTTTTTCACCCGCCGGCGATTGTACGTATCGAGTCCGTGCAGCGGTTCGTCCAGAATAAGTAATTCCGGATCTTTCACGAAAGCACGGGCCAGCAATGCCAAGCGCTGTTCACCACTCGAGAGTTGAAGAAAAGGTCTGTCTTTCAGAGCGGCAATGCCAAACACATCCATCCACCACTCGCAGGTGGCCATCTGGCTTTCCTGTGGACGCTTATACAAGCCGATGCTGTCATGCAACCCGGAAGCTACAATCTCAATGGCCGGCAGATTCTTAAGATAGGCACGGTGCATTTCGGGACTGACGTAACCGATATGCTTTTTTATCTCCCAAATGCTTTCACCTGTACCCCGCTTGCGTCCGAAAAGGCTGATGTCACAAGCATACGACTGAGGATTATCCGCACAAACCAAACTAAGCAACGTAGATTTACCGGCACCGTTTTCTCCGCTCAATGCCCACTTCTCGCCCCGACGGACAGTCCAGTCGAGTTCTTTCAGGATGGTACGGTCATCATAACGGATGCTGACCTTATTTAATTTTACCACCTCCCCGGAATCATAGTTGGTTCCGTCATAAGGCAATCCGGCTATACGTTGTTGCAATGCGTCCAGAGTCACGGGTACATCGGTCACACGAAATGCAGCCAGGTAAGCCCCTCGTTCCATTTTCGGAAGCACAGTCAAGTCTTCTACCGGAATCACATGGGTAATGAACGAAGGAATATCATCGAGCATCGAAAGCACAAGGATGATTTGCACAGACGACAGCCGGGTGAGGCGTTCGAGCAGGGAGAAAAGCAGTTCACGGGTCGGTGCATCCAAACCAATAAAAGGATTGTCCATTATCAGTACCCGGGGGGCAGTCAGCAAAGTTTTAGTCAGCTGAAATTTGCGCAACTCCCCACTGGAAAGGAGAATGATCTTCTTGTCCAACAACGGCTCGATGCGGAAGAGTTCAAACAATTCCTCTTTCAGCCGTTCATCTTTGATTTCCCCCAGCATCTCCCGCACGGAGGGAGCATCTTCCTGATCGTGGGCATTCCAGCGTTGCTGATAATAATAGTTAGCATCTGCTGCACCGTATGTATCACGAAAAGCAATGTATTTCACGTTATCATATACTGTCTGAGTAGAAGAAGGAGAAAAATCGTATTTCACCGTACCTTCACGCAAGGGATATTTACCCAGAAGCGTATCTACAAACAAACTCTTCCCTCCGCCGTTGGGACCTACGATAGCAATGTGTTCGCCGGCAGCGATTTGTGCTGTGACAGGTTGTGCCAAACGTACAAGCGGGTTGCGTGCTACGCCACCCGCTATACTGAATGTGTATTGTTCCATTATCCTATTTCATTATTAGGCGGAGCAAAAGTATATCAAAATCCGCACAAAGAGACAGAATAAGAGTAAAAAAAATCGTAGTATTGGACAATCGTAGCCGGTCAGAACCTGAATTTAGGGTTTTCCGGTTCGGTATGCGACTCTTCCATCAACTTCGTCAGCTTCCGGACAATTTCCGGATGTTCGCCTGCCACATCGTGCTCTTCCCTGAGATCCTTCTCCAGATCATATAACTTCATTGTAGAGTTTCCCTTCCGGATATTGTCGATAATTCCCTTCCACTTACCCATACGAATGGCTTTCAGACCGATCACCGGATCGGGATATTCCCAATACAGATATGCATGTTCTTTCTGCTGTCCGGTCTTGCCGAGCAAAGTGGGCAGGAAACTGATTCCATCAGTCGGCGGACAATCAACCTTCGCAATATCCGCCAAAGTAGGCATTACATCCTGAAATCCGCAAATGTGATCGCTTCGAGTGGAAGGTTTGATCTTTCCGGGCCAGGTAACAATGGCAGGTATCCGTATTCCTCCTTCATGAACAAAACATTTTCCCCAGCCATACTCCGACTTGAAAGGGCCTCCGCTATCGAACCACGGTGAATCGCTTCCGCCGTTAAAGGTTGGACCGTTATCGGAAGTGAACATGATAATGGTATTATCATACAAATGATCTGCCTTGAGTTTCTCTATCAGTCTACCGATCTGTTCGTCGAAGTAGCTGATCATGGCAGCATAAGTCGCATGTGGATACCGGCAAGGCATATATCCGGCTTTCCCGGTGTAAGGCGCCTCGTCTCCAAACTTTTCGACATAGTGTTTCACCCACTTCTCCGGTGCCTGTAATGACACGTGCGGAAGCGGAGTAGTCCACATCAAAAAGAAAGGCTTCTTCTTGTTCTGTCCGACAAACGAAATCAGTTCATCAAAAATAAGATCATTAGCATACTCCTTCTGTGAAAACTTGGCATAACTGGCTTCATCGCGGGGATCTGTTCCGGGATCCAGCCGGGCAGTGTGAGGGTCGAGCACTTTATTGTTCAGATATACACGGTCTTCATCCTTATACAGAAAGGCCGGATAGTAACTGTGCGCTTGCCGCTGGCAGTTATATCCGTAAAAACTGTCGAATCCCTGTTTATTGGGAGTGCCCTCCGATCCCGGAGCACCCAACCCCCATTTCCCGTAACATCCGGTGACATATCCCGCCTGCTGCATCATCCTTCCGATAGTCATTGTATTGGCCTTCAGAGGATACTGTCCCTCCAGATTCGGATGCACATACATGGAGTCATAATTCATGATGGCTCCCCGGTATGCCATTTCATCATTGGCCCGTATCTGTGCATGTCCCGAATGCATACCTGTCATCAGCACACAGCGTGCCGGTGCCGAAACAGGCGATCCGGTATAGTGCTGGGTGAAACTGATGCCGTCTTTACACAGCCGGTCTATGTTCGGAGTTTCTATTTTTCCGGAACCATAACAACCAATATCCCCATACCCTAAATCGTCCATGATAATATAGATGATATTGGGTTGAGATTCTTTAACCTGGCTTTTTGCCGATAAAGCCAATACGGATAGTCCGATATAGATTTCTATTCTTTTCATGCTAAGTTTCTTTTTTTAATCCCATTTATAATTTACGTCTACCTCCTTTTTCAGGGCAGGGCCGAATGAATACCCCTGTTGTTCGAACCATGGTTGCTTCAGAAGAACTTTACCGTAAAACTCATCGAAACTCAACGGTTTGCCGGAATACCACATTTGTTCGGCAAGCGCAAGAATACGCGGAAAGACACGACGGTCGATCCTATCTTCGGTTACTCCATCGTCTGTCCACAGTGCAGAACTCATTCCGAGGATAAGCGGGTTTTCTTCCCGTGGCCTGTAAGAGGGATTATGCAGATACACATCTTCCAGATCGAAAGTGCGGTCTTTGGCATATCCCCTCCAAGGAGTGAGCGGGAAGTTCAGATAGGTGTAATAGTTCGTACCGCAAATCACCGGGTAATTATGCCTGACAGCGTTCTTCAAAGCCAGATCCTTGTGCCCTCTCCAGTTCCACCACTGTATAACCACATTATCCGGCAACGGATAACCGTCCTTATAAATCACATCGCCCCAAAAGATAGCCTTCCGTCCTTTCTGTTTCAGGTAATTTGCCATTCGGGCCGAAAACCATAATTGCAGGTCATGGCTGTCCTTCAGTTTTTCTTTCGCAATCCGTGCCTGACAATCCGTACATTTATCCCAGTTTCCCTTAGGAGCCTCATCACCTCCGAGATGAATATAAGCGGATGGAAACATCCGGCACACTTCGTCCAGTACATTCTGCAGGAAGGTGAGTGTACTGTCTTTGCCGGCGCAAAAAATATTCTGTGTAAAACCGCTTTGGGGCACTTTCACCGGAATGTTGAAACATCCCAACCGCGGATACGAATTAAGTGCGGCCTCCGCATGTCCGGGCATGTCGATCTCGGGAACAACCGTGATACCGAGGTCTGCCGCATAGCTGACAATCTCCTTTACCTCTTCCTGGGAATAAAATCCCTGTTGCTCCGGTCCCTGTCCTACGAAAGCTCCGATCCGTGTCAAAAGCGGATAGCGTTTTATCTCGATACGCCAACCGAGACCCTCGGTCAGATGCCAATGAAAATAATTCATTTTCAGCATCGAAGCCATATCGATATATTTCTTGATGGTAGAGACCTTTTGATACTGGCGTCCCGAATCCAGCATAAAGCTACGCCATTTCACCCGTGGAAAGTCAGTGATTTCCGCACAAGGAAATATAAGTTTGTCCCCTTCCCGTGTACCCCATTGTCTCAGGCTCTGAACGGCATAAATAAAACCGGCGTTATCTGCCGCACGAACAGTCATTTTCTCGGGAGTAACAAGAATGCGATAACCCTCTGCGGGAAGTGTGGCATCTTTCTCCCAGGAGATTTGGCTGTGCCCCTTTTCACTACACCATTCCACGGCACTTTTCGGTATCAGTTTTTCATAAAACAAATGCAGGAAAGAAGCGGAAGCATCTTGAGCATGCATCCGTATCTTGCCTTGGAGTTGCAACTGTCCATTAGCTTTTTCGAGGTAATCAGGTGTAGGTAAGATCGTTTGTCCGCACAGACGGATGGCGTGCGAACCGAGGAAAAGCAGTATTAAAATCAGGTATTTCATTTAAACATAGTATTTATAGTGTGACAAGAAACTGTCCAAAGATAAGAATTTCTCGGGACAGTTTCTTATCACACGGTTAAAACCATTTATCAATCAGGAAGGGGTTACTCTACTCCGTCATCCCAACCCGGATTTTGAGCAAGCTGAGGATTCAGCACCCTTTCATTACGTGGAATAGGATTCAAGTAATAATATTCGGGCCAAGTATGGGTTTGTACAGGATGGAATTCAAGATATCCCTCTGCGCCACCTCCGTCAATCGTCACCTTCGTTCCAGCGGGAAAGTCCGATGTCTTGACATACATACCCAACTTCTTCTTTAACGCGTAATGGCACTTCTTCCATCTCCGCAGATCGTCGAACCTGAACCCTTCGGAGAATAGCTCGATACGCCGTTCGCGGCGAATCTCCCATAACAAAGGATTGACAGCATAGTCACCCGGATAAGCAGGATCGCCCAGATCGCGCTTAGGATCGAAAGCGGCGTTGATTTCCGCCACTTTCATAGGTGCCACGTTAGCACGGATACGCAGTTTATTAATTGTCTGATCGGCCGCGGACTGATCGAATTCACCCAACTCACACGTTGCTTCAGCATAATTCAGCATCACCTCTTCTACCCGGAAGATGGGCATATCGGTCTCTTCATTTCGCTGCGATCCCATCGACAAATAAGTACAATAATACTTCCAGTTATTATACCCGAAAGCCGATTTGTACCAAGGCTGATTTTCCAAATAGAAATCGAAATGCGGAACTGCTCCCAGAATACCTCCGTCATACCCCTGGCGGAAAGGTAACGTCTTCTGTCTCTCTTTGCCGCTTCCATACCCTATTCCCAACCGGATATTCAGGCTATCGATAAAGCTCCTGTCCTTAGCGACATCGGTAAATTCCCACTTATTCCCCCAAGCATCGGTAGAAGCCGATCGGTCAATTCTGTATGGAGGAGTCACTTGCAGCCAGAGTCGATGATCCCGGCAACTGAACTCACTGTACATATCCTTATCTCCCTGGAACAACGGACTGTTCCAGCGGGTTTTCCCATCCGAACAGAGATAGCTGTCCACCAAGTCACGAGTCGGGTTATAGTAGGACGATCCGGTTGTTCCCTGAATGCTGGTATCATGTACTACGTTTTCCGCATTCGAGAACTCCCGATAGAGTATGACTCCCGGTACATCTTTCAGGTCGAGTGAACAAAACAGATCATCGTAGTTACTGCAAATTTCAGGATAGCTGCTCATAACCTCGGCAGACACCCGTTTACATTCTTTCAGAAAAGTTTCGGCATCATTCAATCCATGATATTTTCTCCATGTTCCTTCAAAAAGACAGAAACGGGACATAAATGCCTGTACGACGGCTCTGTTAATCGTATTACTGCCATCACCATTGACGTTGATATGCTGCTCGGCATATTGCAAATCTTCAAGAATATGCTTCGCGATTTCGTCTCTGGAAGCACGGGGACCGTTGATCAACTCTGTATCATTATCACTTAATACTCGGTCTATCCAAGGTACGCCGCCGTAAGCAGACAGTAATGAAAAATAGCGGTATGAACGAAAGAAGTATCCGACACTTTTCCAATGCGCCTTCTCAGTCTCAGTCATCTGGGAACCGTCTATCCGTCCCAACATCAGATTGACACGACGGATAAAACCATAATAATCCCAAGTCGTATTATTCCTCTTATCAGGCACAGTGACCAGTCCCCTGATCCAGTTGCTTTCGCTGCTTCCCCGCGTCTGATTATACGAGATATCGTCTGTTGAAGTATCACCGTATCCTAATTTCGGAAGTGTTTCATACAATCCCCAGGCATATGCCTTAAAGTTATCATACGTCACAAAGGCCGTCTCTTCCGTCGGATTGCCCAACGGATACCTTTCCATAAAATCATTGTTCAGGCAACCGGTAAAAGCGATCGCACTGAGTATAAACAAGGCAAATGTATATTTCTTCATACTATTTCGGTTATTTAGAATGTGACATTAAATCCAAGTGAAAATTTCTTCATAAACGGATACTCCCATGCTCCTTTTGAAAGCATATCCGACTCCAGACCTTCCGGTAAATGATCCCATGTATGAAGGTTTTCCCCACTGAAGAAGACCTTGACTTCGTCAAAGTAAACTTGTTTAGACCACGCTTTAGGCAATGTATAAGACAAGGTGATATTTTGCAGTTTCACATAAGCCGCATTGGCCAGATACTTGGTTTGCTTCCAGCGATTCGAACCGGTATTCACACCATTGTTTGCATATACTCTCGGAAAATAAGCATCTGTATGCTCCGGTGTCCAGAAGTTAAGGGTTTCTTTAAACAAACTTCCCCATGTACCTGTAGGCCATGCAATCTGATCAGTACGCCAAAAGTCACGCTTACCCACACCACGAAGAAAAATGGAAAGATCGAATCCCTTCCAGCTCAAACCTGCATTGATTCCGTAATGGAAACGCGGTGTAGAATTACCGATAATACGTTGGTCACCCGGATCGTCTGCTGTCCCTTTTCCAGTCCAGATGGTACTGGCATCATCATCAAAATTCTTATAAAGCACATCCCCCGGATACACTTTTCCAACTCCCTTCGGGATAGGAATACCTTCTTTAAGGGTTCCGTCGGCATTGAAATCGTCTTCTCTATAAAAACGGTCGGTTACATATCCCCAGATCTCACCAATCTTCTGTCCTTTCCGATAAGTACCCAACAAATTGGTTTCATTGTTAAACTTAGTAATCTCACTCTGTGAATCATAGAGATTAAATCCGATACGGTAACTGAAATCTTTGATACGGTCTCTCCAGTTGAGTTCCAGCTCCCAGCCATAGGTCTTCAGATCCGCGGCATTTTGCTTGGCGGCAGCTACTCCCACCACCCAAGGCAAATCCATACCCGGTGCCAGCATACCTTTCGTATCACGCCGGTACCAGTCGAAAGTTCCGTTCAGCCTGTTATCAAAAAATCCGAAGTCGACACCGAAGTCAAGCGTATATACTTTCTCCCAGGTAAACGCATTGCTGACCATAGCCGGCGTAGACAGAGTCGTAGGTCTTTTGCCGTCTACCAGCCAATTGGTTAGTCCCGGAGCCATTTCCGGTATATACGGATAATTGTCCGGTGTACCGTCAGACAGCAAAATGATCTGATTTCCTATCGATCCCCAGGACGCACGAAACTTTAAATTAGACAGAACACTCCGGGTTCCTGCCATAAAAGGCTCTTCCGAAATGCGCCACCCTCCCGAGAAAGAAGGGAAAAAACCGAAACGATTGTTTTTAGGGAAACGTGAAGTTCCGTCATAACGTCCGTTAGCTTCGACCATGTACCGATCCTTGTACGAATAATTAACGCGGTAAAAGAGTCCCCTAAGGGCATATTCATTGAATGTGTCTGTAGCCGTTGTAGTTCCGGTAGCTCCCGATATGGACGGCAGGTTGCTCAACAACACATCTTTTCTTTCCGTCCACTGTGATTCAGCATGATTCTCTTCCTGGTTGAATCCACCCATCACCCCTATATTATGATTACCTATTGAAAAGTCGTAATTTGCAAAAACGTTGATCGCATTGTAGTTGTTAAATCCCTGAGTCAGTGCATACCGCGTGTTCTCCGTATTATTCAGGACACCGGTAAAATTCATTCCGATGTATTTATACTGGTTCACATACATGCGGTTGTAATTCGTCACCCTGTTATATGTGTATTCACCTGTTATCTTCAGGTTCTTCAGAGGTGAAATAATAATACGTCCCAAAGCTCTGAAGTCAGTTTTTTTAACGATGCGCGGTTCTCCATAACGGATGTAAGTGGCGGAAGTTTCGGCGGGATAAGTAATCCCATCCACTTCATAAGGCGAAATATTCTGATAAGAAGGGAGTTGCATGGCACTTCCCCAGATTCCGTTCCTTCCGCCTTGTTCCACTTTGTTCTGGGTAGAATTGGCATACCGTATATCCAATTGGGTCGTCAGCCATTTGTTGACCTCCACACTAAGGAAGCTCGACAGATTGGCACGTTCATATCGGTCCTTATCGGTAATCAGAATTCCGTCTTCGTTGGTATAGCCCAAACCGATACGGTAATTCGTTCTGGAACCTCCTCCCGAAACCGAGAAACTATGGTTTTGCATAAAGCCATAATTGTCCATCATATCCGCAAACATGTCGTTTTCTCTCATCAGGAACAGATTCCCGTTTTCGTCGAAAACATACCCTTGAGGATATTTGGAAGGATTATCCATATAATCACGTATATACGTTTCCCACTGAGGTATATTCTTACCATCCACATACGTATCATTAGGCCATCCCATTTCCTTATATGCCAATATGGACTCCAGCGGGTTCGCCTTTTGCGGTAATTCCAATGCCTTGGAGAACGAGAAATTGTTATTATAATTAAACTTAGGCGCCATGTCCTTTTTTCCCTGCTTAGTGGTGATAAGAATCACTCCAAACGCTGCACGCGCCCCGTAAATGGCTGCAGAAGCTGCATCCTTCAAGACAGAGACCGATTCAATATCCTGCGGATCGATCATATTGATATCCATCGGAACATTATTAACCAATACCAGAGGACCGCCACCATTGATAGAAGTAGTTCCACGGATGTTATACGACAAATTGTCACCGGGTGTACCGGTTGTACCTTCAATTTTTAATCCCGGAACAACTCCCTGCAGAGCTGCCGTAACATTCGTTATCGGACGGTCACCCAGTGTCTCCTGTATATTGACGGAGGTAACGGCTCCCGTCAGATTGACTTTCTTTTGTGTTCCAAAGCCGACCACTACCACTTCATCCATCAACTTTGAATCCTCTTTCAACTGAATGACGAGTTGGGTTTTCCCATTGGTACTGACCTCTTGTGGCAGATAACCGATATACGTAACCTGCAGTTTGCCGTCCGCAGGAACTTCTAACGTGAACTCTCCGTTGAGATTCGTGATCGTAGCCTGCTTACTGCCTATGGCAAGTACATTGGCCCCTATGAGAGGTTCACCGGTAATGCCGGTTACCTTACCCGTTATTTTTTTCATCTGGACAGTTTGTTTGGCAGCAGCTTTCTCTTTTGGCTGCACAGAAGGAGTAATAACTATATGTTCAGGTTCATAGTTACAAGTAAACCCGGTATTCTTCAAAAGAGCATCCATCACAAAAGAAAGCTTTTTGTCTATAAAGTTTTCCTTAATTTTCTTGTTTACATCCAGCTTGGTCTGATTGTATGTCACACTTAACTTGGTTTGCTGCTCTATCTGTTCGAATACTTTTTGCAAAGATTGATTGTTACCATAGACACTTATTCGCTGATTCTGCCCGTAAGCAGTGTTATAAATGCATAAAGCGAGAAGTAAAAGGACTATTTTATGAATTTTTACGGATAGAATATTCCTTAAATTGATTTTTAATTTCATAATTTTGCGAGTTAATCAATTAATACTGTTTAAAGTCTCTAAAGGTTAAAAAGTTTTTGATTGATTTCGGGGATCGGAAATGGGTGTGGTAATTTGTTTCCGGTTCCCTTTTTTTCATATGACAGCTCTCCTTTCTTTTATTTTAGCGGACAAATAGATATGGTTTCGTCCTTCTCCACTTTATAGGTGATACCTCCTACAGTTTTTGTCACAATGTCCAAAACATGAGAGATACTATCACGATACTTAAACTTTATTGTATAAAGATCCGAATTGATACGGTCCGATTCTGTCAGATCGGATGATAACCGGATGGATACGGCATATCTTCTTTCCAGCGTTTTCAGGATTTCCCTAAATGATTGAGAGACAAAATTCATTTCACCCTTAGTCCAGCCCGAATAGACGGAGGCGTCTATATTCCTTTTATAAAACTTTCCATCCCGGTTTTCATACTCCAGTTGCTGGTTGGGTTCCAAAGTAACAAAACAATCCGTCTGATTCTTCTTCCTAACGGCAACAGAACCGGTCTCCAATGTGGTAATCGTTCTCTTATCCAAAGGATACGCCTGCACATTAAACTGAGTACCCAGCACACAGACATCCAGGTGATTAGTCTCTACCACAAAAGGAAGTTTCTTGTCTGGTGCAACCTTAAAATGCCCCTCGCCCGAAAGATATACGGAACGAGTGTCGCCTGTAAAATGTGTGGGATATAAAAATACAGACCCGGAATTCAGGGTGATGACCGAACCATCGGGAAGTGTGACTTCTTTTTGTTCACCCTTGGGGACAATACATTCGACAAAACGGACATCGTGCGTATGCAGCCTGACATATACATAGGCAGTAGCAATGGACACCAACGGAATAAGTAGAAAAGCTGCTATGCGTGCCCACCGATAAAGGTTTGACGGCTTACATAAAGGAAAGCCTGCTTTTTTTTGAAACTTCCGTAAAGAATGTCGGGTACAGGCATCTGCCGCAGGATGATAATCATCCCATATCTGATGGAGTGCTTTTTCTTTCCGTTCCTTGCCGGACGAATCAAGAAGCCATGTCCAGACTTTGCTTTTAAGATCCGGACTGGCTGTAAAAGCCATAAAGTTGCGTATAATTTTGTATGCGTCAGACATAGTATATTTTATGGGTTATGTATATAAGATACGTAACCCGCCAAACACACACAGTCCGAAAGAGATTTTTTTGAAATAAACTACTAAGTTTATACGATGGTAGCCATAATAACCAAGAACAATATTTTGCGTATATCGGCCAGAGCCTGGGTCAGATGATTTTCAACCGTACGCTTACTAATGTTTAATTCACGGGCTATTTTCTCATTACTCAGTCCCTGTTCGCGGCTCATCCGGTAGATCTTCTTCCTTTGGGCAGGCATTCTCTCTACAGCGATGGCTATGATCAGTTCCAACTCCTTTGCATCAAGTTCCGCCTCTGTTTCACAATGTTCCGGATGATCATCCGATGTTTGCCAGGATTGATAATTCTGAAATAGCAGGGAGCGTTCGATATGCCGGAAAACCGCATTCCGGGCAATACGGAACAGGTATGCATCCAGATTGTCTATCAATTTCAAGTTCCCCCGATTCTGCCACAATAATGCAAAAATATCCTGAGAGATATCTTCCGCCTCTTCAGCATTCTGCAACAAGCCATTAATGAACCCTTTTATTCGAGGGTAATAATCCAGAAAAAAAGCCTCAAACTTTTGAGGACTTTCCAGATTATCCATATCGGCCGGAGACTTCCTTATAAATTTCATCATACAGATATTTTAAGATTGCTCTATGCACACATATCCCACAAATCAGGACAGTTTTTTTAGAGATAATCCACTTAGGTTAACTTTATATTTGTTTTTTATGCCCTTACAATTTTTTATTATCAGCATTTACAAAGTTAAGCCCGGATTATCTCCGGGCTTTCTCCATATCACTGATACTACTGGTGAATGATCAGTGCCGACTGTGCCGGAACCGTTATCTCCGGACCGTACAACAGCCCCAAACCTCGCTCATCAATTACCCCATCTTTGCAGACAACGGTGTATTTGCCTTCAGGTATTGTCAGTTTGGCAGGAACGGAACGAGCATTGAGCACTACGATTATATTGTCCCAAGAGTCTCCGTCCGCACGGTCTTTCAAACGAAAAGCTATCAGGTTAGTGCCCTCCACCGGAAGAAATTCCAGATATTTACGCACCATCTCCGCATCGCCCATACGGAAAGCGGGATGTGCCTTACGAAGACTGATCAGACGTTTATAGTAAGTGAACACATCTTCATGGAGGGTTTTGCGGTTCCAATCGATGGCATTAATGGAATCGGGGCTTTCAAAACTATTATGCACCCCTTTCTTATCGCGCATCACCTCTTCACCGGCATAAATGAACGGAATACCTTGCGAGGTAAACACCGCCGTTTGTGCCAGTTTATCGAGCCGTGCAAGCTGTTCGGGAGTAATATCGGGAATACTTGACTTCAGACGGTCCACCAGGCACATGTCATCATGGCAGGACACGTAACTGATCATTTGAGTCGGCTGGGCAGCCCAAGGAGCTTTGCTGTAATTCACAGAGTCGTTGTTGACTTGAGGATGCTGGATAGCTCCGACAATTCCGAATTTAATGCTTTCTTCTCCACCGGGAATTCCGGCGAGGAAAGCTCCTTTATGGTTATCATTGAAAGGACCACGCAACGCATCACGCAGTTCGTCGGAGAAAGCGGCAATACCGGGCATCTCGAAAGTATTGGCCTTCATAGCCAGCGAATCCCCCGGATACTGTGGTGCCTCCGCAGCCCAACCTTCACCATAAATAATGATAGAAGGATCAGTGGCATTGACTGCCTTGCGGATTTCATTCATTGTCTCGATGTCGTGAATGCCCATCAGGTCGAAGCGGAAACCGTCTATATGATATTCTTTAATCCAGTGGAGCACGGATTCGATCATATACTTACGCATCATGGGACGGTTGCTTGCCGTTTCGTTGCCGCAAGCCGAACCATTTGCCAGCGAACCATCGGGTTTCTGACGGTAGAAATATCCCGGCACCGTACGCTCAAAGTTGCTTCCGTCAGTATTGTACGTGTGATTGTACACCACGTCGAGTACTACCCGAATACCGGCTTTGTGGAGCGCCTGCACCATCTGTTTGAATTCACGGATGCGAACAGCCGGATCATAAGGATCAGTAGAATACGAACCATCGGGCACATTGTAATTTTGCGGATCATATCCCCAATTGTATTTATTTTCATTCAGTTTGGTTTCATCCACTGAGGCATAGTCATAAGATGGCAGGAGATGTACATGGGTGACTCCCAGTTCTACCAGATGGTCAATACCGGTAAGCAACTTGGCAGGATTCAGTGTCCCATGTTCGGTCAGAGCCAGAAACTTCCCTTTGTTCCGAATGCCCGACGTGGAGTCAACAGAAAAATCACGATGGTGCATCTCGTAGATGACTGCATCCGCAGGTGATTTCAACGGCGGACGCTGATCGTTTTCCCACCCCTGCGGATCGGTGGATTTCAGGTCGATAATGGCGGCACGCTTTCCGTTTACCCCCACCGCTTTGGCATTGATACCCGGCGTATCTCCCATCCATTTATCGTTTACCTTGACATTGAATGTATAGAATTTCCCCATCAGATCTTTACTGACCGTTGCTGTCCAAGTGCCTTCCTCCCCCGGCTCCATAGGAATTGTTTCGTAAGCATGCCCTCCTTCACCCGAATCAAACAACATCAGACGAACTTCATCGGCGGTAGGTGCCCAAAGGATAAACTTAGTAGCCTCCGGTGAATACTCCATCTCCGTGAGGCTGCCCGAACGCACCGGATACAGCTCATAAGACGCATATTCTTTCTTGGCAGGAGTACAACTGACTACAGCCGTGGCCGCAGTCACTCCGATAAAGGCAAGATAGTTCATTTTCATGGTTTTTCTCTCTATTAAATTATTATCTGATTAATTGAGTAGCCCGCGGCTACTTCACCCTTTCCGGGTTTTTGGCTATAAAATCTTTCCAACCGCTATACCCTTTCTCCATCACAGGACGCCCCATTTGCAGGAAATGACAATAGGCAGCTGCCAGTCCGTCGGTAGCATCCATAAAGACAGGCATGTCTTCTTTGGCAAAATGCAGCATGCGTTGCAGCATGTCGGCCACTTGCTCTTTTGAAGCCTGCCCGTTACCGGTAATAGCCATTTTTATTTTAAGCGGAGCATATTCGGTAATAGGAATATCTCGACTCAGTGCGGCAGCCATTGCCACTCCTTGTGCACGTCCGAGTTTCAGCATAGACTGCACGTTTTTCCCGAAGAAAGGGGCTTCAATCGCCAGTTCATCCGGCAAGTAGCTTTCAATGATGCTCAGTACCCGTTCATGTATATGGCGCAGTTTAAGGTAATGATCACCGAATTTACGCAGGTCGATAATCCCCATGGCAATCATCTCCGGCTTAGTCCCCCGGACACGCAGCACTCCGTATCCCATGATCGTTGTACCGGGATCGATGCCCAGAATAATCTTCTCTTTAACCGGCTGAATCACTCCAGTACCTCCATCAATGTCGGAAATCCGACTACTTTATCCTTGAATATCTTTACCAACTCTTGGTTAAGCCGTGCACCTTGTTCCTGATGCCAGCGATGCAAAAGGCTGGAATTATCCACCTCCCATTGGAGTGAATAAGAAGTGCCCTCGTCACGATGGCTCAACACACGGCAGATACGTGGTGCACGGAGTACTCCGTGTTTCTCTACTTCAGGGATATAACTTTCTTTGATCCAGATCAGGAAATTGTCATGAACCTCGTCATCCACCTGAAAAGTGGTATTGTATATCAGCATATTTTTTATCTTTTGATGATTATTTCCGCAAACATAGCAATTATTTCAGAATAATGCATTATATTTGCCGCATCAAAACAGATAAACGTTCGCAAACGTTATCATGAAAACAACGGGGGGTTAGCTCATCTGGCTAGAGCGTAACACTGGCAGTGTTAAGGTGATCGGTTCGAGTCCGATACTCTCCACACCCAATTAATAAAAATAGTAAATATTTCATCATTAAAATGGGGAAATCCGTGAGGACTTCCCCATTTTGTTTTTTATCCAGTTCTACATCAGTTTGCCACAGATCATGGACCAATGTTCCTCCCAGACTCGATAGCCTCTCCCCTAGAGCAACTACACAATTAATGACCGAACCGGAAACGAAGTTTATGCCAAAAGCCATCTTCTTTCTTTTTTCCTTCCACCGATGCAACCTCGGAGTCTGTATGTGTCGTGGTCTCTGCTTCCACTTCTGTTACCACTTCTTGTATAGAGACCTTCACCTTTTTCTCAAAATTCCTTTTAATCCAAACTTCAAGGACTATTCCGGCATAATCCCAACTGCGTATAATTTTCAAATGATTTTCCAATAGCTGTATCTCCCACTCGATTTTTCTTACCTCTTCACGCAAACTAATGATCCGGTCATACAGCTTTGATTTGCAGCATTGCAATTTCCCCACTTCAGAACGTTGACCGCGCAGGTCTGTCGGCACCTCCGATGTCTCTACAAGCGCTTCTCCAGAGCTTGCGGCATCTTCGGCCTTTTCCAGCCCGGCTATTTTTATACGCTCCCGTCCGCCAAGTACCTCTTCCAGTGTTTTTAGACGATTCGACAATTCATCTTTCTCTTTTTCCAAGCATCTATTCTGCTTGGACAGACTCTCATTTCTGTTCCACAAATCGGTATTACGTCTGCGCGCAGCTTCTATCATTTGCCACTCTTCCATCTGTTGCTTCTTGAACCACTCAACGCTCTTCCGACTTCTGGAAAGTTCTGATTGAAGCCCATTGATGATTTCGTTTGTACTTGCGGGCAGATCACTCAACGTCTTCCTGAATTCCTTGATGTATTCGCATACAGAATCGAATCCCATTCTGGCGGCCACCTTTGAAAGAGGAGAGGCGGCAAAGGCACTATTAAACAGTTTTTGCTCTTCGGTACTCAAGCCACCCACCACCATAGACAATATCCGGCGCACGATGGGCGCAAAGTCATCAAAGAGGCGCATCTTAAGCGCGGCATCTTCGTCCTTCTCAAGTTCCGCCTCGATGCGCCGTTCAAACTTCCCACAAAGTTGTTCGTAATTAGTGGTCAGGCGCGCCAACCGCTTCTCGTTTCCGATCAATCTCTGTACACTCTCGTCGTCAATCAACACCACACTACCCACAGTCGAAGAGGTTATCTCACACTCCCGTATCCATCCGAGCACCCGCGATTCGCTGATCCCATACTTATCAGATATACTTTTTACTGACATCCAATCGGCCATATCCATACAATTTAAGGTCTGCAAGATTGTACATAAGATCCGAAGCATCCGTAATTCACCTTATGACGAAAAGAATAGCTATCGTGCCCAATCACTCCCCCGCATCGGCTAAAATAATCATTTTTCACAGAACAACCTATTATTTGTAAAAAAAGAAAGTTATTTTTATTTTATCTCTTAACTATGTCAATATGGTAGCGGTTGGAAAACCATTGAAAGGCATGCACGTTACCGACTCACTGCCCGAACTTATCTTGAAGTATCAACAAACCGAAAAAAGAAAGAAAAATATCTCTACCCTTCTGATTATTATACACCAATGAAAAACTGAAAAGCCACAGAAGTCATAAAGTAATTACCAAAGAAACATCTTTTTCCTTTATCATAGAGTTTCACTTCTTTGTTTCTCCTTTGTGTACCCCAAGTACTCTGTGATGAATTCAGCCGACTGACACATTTTATTTCTTTCTATCTCCTTTGATTGCAATATTATTGTTACTTTTGCAGCAATTTAAAGAAAAACCGAATAACAATAAATCGCAAGATATGATAGCTAAGATTAATCAACTTCTTGAAGAGGTAGCAGCCTTGAAGGCTGCCAATGCCGAAGAACTCGAAGCTCTCCGCATCAAATACCTTAGCAAGAAAGGAGCCATCAACGACTTGATGGCAGATTTCCGTAACGTGGCTGCCGAACAGAAAAAAGAAGTCGGCATGAGGCTCAACGAGCTGAAAACTAAAGCACAAGAGAAAATCAACGCACTGAAAGAACAGTTCGACAACCAAGACAACGGACAGGACGATCTGGACCTGACCCGTTCGGCTTACCCTGTGGAACTGGGCACACGTCACCCGCTCTCCATTGTACGCAATGAAATCATCGATATCTTTGCCCGTCTGGGATTCAACATCGCCGAGGGTCCGGAAATCGAAGATGACTGGCACGTGTTCTCAGCACTTAACTTTGCCGAAGATCATCCGGCACGCGACATGCAGGATACATTCTTCATCGAATCACACCCCGACGTGCTACTACGCACACACACTTCCTCGGTGCAGAGTCGCGTAATGGAAGTTTCACAACCACCTATCCGCATCATCTGCCCGGGACGCGTTTACCGTAACGAAGCCATCAGCTATCGTGCACACTGCTTCTTCCACCAGGTGGAGGCACTGTATGTGGACAAAGATGTTTCTTTCACCGACCTGAAACAGGTGTTGCTTCTCTTCGCCCAGGAGATGTTCGGTGCCGATACAAAAATCCGCCTGCGTCCATCCTACTTCCCGTTCACAGAACCCAGTGCTGAGATGGACATCAGCTGTAACATCTGCGGCGGAAAAGGTTGCCCTTTCTGCAAACATACCGGATGGGTGGAAATCCTGGGATGCGGCATGGTAGACCCCAATGTGCTTGATGCCAACGGAATTGACAGCAAAGTCTACAGTGGCTATGCCTTAGGTATGGGTATCGAACGTATCACAAACTTGAAATATCAGGTGAAGGACCTCCGGATGTTCTCCGAAAACGATACCCGTTTCCTAAAGGAATTCGAAGCGGCATATTGATTTACGATCAGGCGATTTACAATTTACAATTGAAATTACCTCCCGACATGAAGGAGGTAAGAAAGATGTGTAGAGAGTAAATCGTCTAATTCGCTTCAAACTTCGTGTTCTTCACAGGATGAAGTGGCTTCAATCGCAAATCGTCCAACTGTTAATTATGAAACCATAATGAAAGATAGGCTTGTCACTCCCGGTTATGTCTTGATACTGGCAGCAAACTTCCTTTTATACTTTGCCTTCTACTTGATTCTGCCTGTACTGCCTTTCTATCTGACTGAAGTTTTCCAAACCGGAAATGCGGCAGTAGGCGTTATTTTATCATGCTACACTGTGGCCTCGCTCTGTATTCGCCCCTTTTCAGGCTATCTACTGGACACACTGGCACGCAAACCGCTCTATCTGATCGCTTATTTCGTGTTCATAACCGTCTTCGCGGGATACATCCTGGCGGGAGTACTGTCATTATTCATTATGCTCCGTGTAGTGCACGGACTGGCCTTCGGTATGGTGACCGTAGCAGGAAACACCATTGTAATCGACATCACTCCTTCTTCACGACGAGGAGAAGCAGTAGGCTACTACGGACTGATGAACAACACCGCCATGAGTTTCGGACCGATGATCGGGCTTTTCATGCACGACACTTGTTCATTCGAAACCATCTTCCTCTGCTCACTCCTCTCCGGCACAGCCGGTTTCGTAGCTGCATGTCTGGTGAAAACTCCTGTCAAGCAACCGGTCAAGCGGGAGCCAATCTCACTTGACCGCTTCGTTTTAATAAAAGGTATACCGGCCGGCGTTGCCCTGCTCTTGCTATCTATCCCCTATGGCATGACAAGCACTTACATAGCCATGTATGCCAAAGAAATAGGAATCACACTCAGCTCCGGTCTGTTCTTTACGTTCATGGCAATAGGCATGGCCGTCTCACGTATGTTCTCCGGACGGCAGGTGGACAAGGGACACATCACGCAGGTTATCACTCTGGGACTTTATCTGGTGTGCATTTGTTTCTTCACTCTTTCTGCCTGTGACAAACTGATGCAGATAAATCCCGAACTAACCGATGTGCTTTTCTTCATGGTAGCACTGCTGCTGGGAGTCGGGTTTGGCACCATGTTTCCAGCCTTCAACACGCTGTTTGTCAACTTGGCTCCGAACAGCCAACGCGGCACAGCCACTTCCACCTATCTCACCTCGTGGGATGTAGGCATCGGAATCGGTCTGGTTCTGGGCGGCTATATCGCCCAATTTACCTCGTTTGACATGGCCTATCTCTTCGGAGCCTGCCTGACAGTGATCTCCACCTTCTATTTTAACTTGAAAGTCGCACCTCATTATCATAAGAACAAATTAAGATGACAAAGAAAGAACGTTATGAAAAAGTAATCGCCTGGTTTCAGGAGAATGTACCCGTAGCCGAAACGGAACTGCATTACAACAACCCGTACGAACTGCTGATTGCCGTTATCCTCTCCGCACAATGTACTGACAAGCGGGTGAACATGATCACCCCGAAAATCTATCAAGACTTCCCCACCCCGGAAGCACTGGCCGCTACTACTCCGGAAGTGATATTCGAGTACATCCGCAGTGTCTCTTACCCTAACAATAAGTCAAAACACCTGGTAGGCATGGCACGAATGCTGGTGAGTGACTTTAACAGCGAAGTGCCCGGTACCCTTGAAGAACTGATCAAACTGCCCGGAGTGGGACGCAAAACGGCCAACGTCATCCAGTCTGTCGTATTCAACAAGGCGGCCATGGCTGTAGACACACATGTATTCCGAGTGAGCCACCGCATCGGACTCGTGGGTGATGCCTGCACGACTCCTTTCAGTGTAGAAAAAGAACTGACGAAAAACATCCCCAACGAATTGATTCCCATTGCTCACCACTGGCTTATTCTACACGGACGTTATGTCTGCCAGGCACGTACACCCAAATGTGAAACCTGTGGTTTGCAATTAATGTGTAAATATTACTGTGAGAAGTATAAAGTTAGCAAAGACACACCGAAGAGGAAGAATAAATAACGATTTCATAGCAAAAAAGAGAAATTAATACTAACTTTGCGGTCATCATAAAAGAAACTAACACTTTTAAAGTAAATAAATAAAGTATTATGCAGACAATTGACAATTTCAATTTTGCCGGTAAAAAGGCATTCGTTCGCGTGGACTTCAATGTACCCTTGGACGAAAACTTCAACATTACAGACGACACTCGTATCCGTGCTGCACTTCCTACGCTAAAGAAGATTCTGGCAGACGGTGGCAGCATCATCATCGGTTCTCACCTGGGCCGTCCGAAAGGCGTTGCCGACAAATTCTCTCTGAAACATATCGTTAAGCACGTGTCAGAACTGCTGGGCGTTGAAGTTCAGTTTGCTAACGACTGCATGGGCGAAGAAGCTGCCGTGAAAGCTGCCGCTTTACAACCGGGCGAAGTGCTGTTGCTCGAAAATCTCCGTTTCTACGCTGAGGAAGAAGGCAAACCGAGAGGACTGGCTGAAGACGCAACCGACGAAGAAAAAGCCGCTGCCAAGAAAGCCGTGAAAGAAAGCCAGAAAGAATTTACAAAGAAACTGGCTTCATACGCTGACTGCTACGTAAACGACGCATTCGGTACGGCTCACCGTGCACACGCTTCTACAGCGTTGATCGCCAAATACTTCGATGTGAACAATAAGATGTTCGGTTACTTGATGGAGAAAGAAGTGAAGGCCGTTGACAAGATATTGAACGATATCAAACGTCCGTTTACAGCCATCATGGGTGGTTCTAAAGTGTCTTCTAAGATCGAAATCATCGAAAACCTGCTGAACAAGGTAGACAACCTGATCATCACAGGCGGTATGACATATACTTTCACCAAAGCTATGGGTGGACAGATCGGTCTGTCTATCTGCGAAGATGACAAACTGGATCTCGCCCGCGAACTGATGCAAAAGGCTAAAGACAAAGGTGTAAATCTGGTATTGGCTGTTGACGCTAAGATCGCCGACTCTTTCTCTAACGATGCCAACACTAAATTCTGTCCTGTGAATGAAATTCCTGACGGATGGGAAGGTCTTGACATCGGTCCTAAATCAGAAGAAATCTTTGCCGAAGTGATCAAGAATTCCAAGACTATCCTTTGGAACGGCCCGACAGGCGTATTCGAATTCGAAAACTTCACTCACGGTTCACGCTCGGTAGGCGAAGCTATCGTAGAAGCTACTAAGAACGGAGCTTTCTCACTCGTTGGCGGTGGCGACTCTGTAGCTTGTGTCAACAAGTTCGGCCTGGCAAACGGTGTATCTTATGTTTCTACCGGCGGTGGAGCATTGCTTGAAGCAATCGAAGGAAAAGTTCTTCCGGGTATTGCCGCTATTCAGGAATAAGACTAAAGTGAATCACTATAAAACAGAAAAGGCAGCCCCTCACGGAGTTGCCTTTTTTAAAAGGAAAAAGTCAAGAGTGAAACCCTTTTTCAGCATCATATTACTGCTTTTTTTATCAGCCTGTGCAGACAAAAAAGAGGGACATACGCTGTCATCCGAACTTCAGCCTCTGACTTTCGGACTAATGCCTTCTTTCGACGGACTGCCTCATCTGATTGCCGCCCGCTACGGTGTTTATGATTCGCTGGATATAAAAGTCAACTTCATCACTTATGCCTCGGCAACCGATCGTGACGCTGCTTTCTTATCGGGCAAACTGGATGGTATGCTCACCGACTATCCGTGTGCCGCCCTTTTACAGACCAAAGGAGTCCGTTTGCGTCTGGTTATGGAAAATGATGGCTGCCTTAGCCTGATAACAAGCAAAAAATATGATGTCAGGAATCCGGAAGACCTAAAAGGGAAAAACATTGCCATCTCTTGCAATACCCTGATAGAGTATGCCACCGACGAAGTAATGAAACAGGCCCGTCTTACTCCCGGTGAAGCGAACAAACCCGAAATCAACAACATTTTTTTGAGGCTGATGATGTTGGAAAACGGACAGATTACAGCATCTTTCTTGCCCGGTCCGGCAACGGCAATCGCGGTAAACGACGGACACACAGTATTGCTGAATACAATCCAAATGGGGATACATTCCGCCGGAACGGCTTTCACAGAAGAGGCCATCAAAGAAAAAAACGAAGAAATAAGGAGGTTTATCACCGGATACAATCTCGGCGTGAAATACCTGCAAACTTATCCCCGGGATAAATGGGGGGAGATATTAACACAAGAATTCGGACTGCCGGAAACAGTGGCTGCCCAGGTGGACTTGCCCGATTATCGACCTGCCATGTGTCCGTCTTCTCACGACATAAAAAAAGCTATTACCTGGCTGAAGAATAAAGGAGCAATCCCCGGTAACTATCAGGGTGAAAACTTAGTAGATACGACCTTCATTCCCGGCCAATTCAAACCATAATAAATACAACAAAGTAAAGATGAAAAACACATTCCTATTAACACTTGTGCTGCTACTGGCAAGCGGCAACCTGAATGCACAGGAAAAAAAAGAGGGTATGACGGTAAACAAAGTCGTCAATACGCTAAAAGAACGGATCACCCTTGCCGAATATGCGCAGCTGGGATATACTTATGACGATGCAGCGAAGAAAACCAATACATTCGACATCAAACGAATCATTTTCATGGCTCACGGACGAATCACCGACCGTTGGACCTGCGATTTCATGTACGACTTTTACAATGGAGGTATGCTGCTCGAGGTTTATACCGATTATCAGATTCTACCCGGACTGAAAGCCCGCATCGGAGAATTTAAAGTCCCTTATACGATCGAGAACGAATTATCACCCACGACAGTGGAACTGATTAACTGCTACTCACAGTCTGTGTGTTATCTGGCAGGGGTAAGCGGCAGTGACGTAGCTTGTGGCATGACATCGGGACGCGACATCGGTGCGATGATCCACGGAGGACTACTGAACGACCTGCTATACTACAAACTGGCGGTGATGAACGGACAAGGACTCAATATCAAAGATAAAAACAATCAAAAAGATATCATCGGCAATCTGATGGTAAATCCACTGAAATGGCTGTCGGTAGGCGGTTCGTTTATAAAAGGAACAGGACATGCCGTCGCCGATTCGGAAATAACCGGTATCCCGGCAGGGGAAAACTACACCAAAAATCGCTGGAGTATAGGAGGTATCATCACGGCAAGCCCGTTCAGCCTCCGTTCCGAATATCTGGCGGGAAAGGACAGAACTGTGAAAAGTGACGGTTTTTATGCCACCGGAAGTTGCCGGCTCCTACGCAACTTCGACCTCGTAGCTTCATATGACTATTTCAACGCAGATAAAGCCATCGGCCGAAAACAGACGAATTACATAGCCGGACTGCAATATTGGTTCTATCCCAAATGCAGACTGCAAGCACAATATACTTTTTGCGACCGGAATAAGGGAAAAGACAGTAACCTGTTTCAGGCGCAGGTACAGGTAAGATTCTAAAACGATAATCAATGGAACATAAAATCAGCGAACCCAATGCCCGTGTAGACGTGGCCGATGTACTGAGAGGACTGGCTGTGATGGGGATCATCATCCTGCATAGTATCGAACATTTTAATTTCTACTCCTTTCCGGATGCCATCCCTGGCGAATGGATGAAGTTTACCGACAGAGCTATCTGGAACGGGCTCTTTTTTGTCTTCAGCAACAAAGCTTATGCTGTATTTGCCCTGCTGTTCGGCTTCAGTTTCTATATTCAGGATAACAACCAACAACGCCGTGGTAAAGATTTTCGCCTCCGGTTCATCTGGCGGATGGTGCTACTGTTCATCATCGGACAGTTCAACGCTGCTTTTTTTACAGGTGAAATACTGACGATGTATGCCATGCTCGGTCTGATACTCCCTCTGTTCTGTCGCCTCGGTAGCCGCAGTGTAGCCATCTTCGCCACCCTGCTTATCCTGCAACCGATAGATTGGTTCAAAGTGATCTATGCTCTCTGCAACCCGGATTATGTACCCGGTCCCAGCCTGGCTTCCCACTACTTCGGGATTGCTTTCGACGTGCAGAAAAACGGTACCTTCCTTGAAACGATCCGCATGAACCTCTGGGAAGGGCAACTTGCCAACCTGACTTGGGCATTGGAGCACGGACGCATTCTGCAAACGCCTGCCCTCTTCCTCTTCGGTATGCTGGTGGGACGTAAGGGACTATTCCTTTATAGCGAACAGAACGAACAACGCTGGCTCAAAGCATTAGGTATGTCACTCTTATGTTTCTTTCCATTATATGGTCTGAATAACATGCTGCCGGGATTCATCACGCGCGATGCCCTCCTGATTCCCTTGCAACTGATCATAAGCTCTTTGAGCAACCTCAGCTTCATGGTATTGCTGGTCAGCGGACTGCTTATCACTTTCTACCGTGTCAAAGACCGCAGATTCCTGATGCGTTTCACCTCGTATGGCAAGATGAGTCTGACAAACTACATCGGACAATCCGTCATTGGCTCACTTCTTTTCTACCACTGGGGGTTTGAATTGGGACGTTTCTTAGGAATTACTTACAGTTTCTTTTTTGGCATTCTTTTTGTACTTCTTCAAATGATCTTCTGTTCCTGGTGGCTCGGTCACTTCAAACATGGTCCCTTCGAAGGCCTATGGAAACGCCTCACTTGGATTGGAAACAATAAACGAAAGTAAATTATGAACGAACAACTTATCAACGAACAATATCAATACATCCTCCGCCTGATCGGACAAAAACGACTGAAGGAGGCGCTGACTCAACTGGAATCATTCCTCTGGAAGTGTCCGGAATGGTCGCTCCGTACCCGCCTGGAGCAGATACAGACTTCGTACAACTATATGCTGCAATACATGCGTCAGGGGGTAGAAGACCCGGAGCGTAAGAAATTATATCAAAGATTGCTGGCCGATACTCTTGAAATCACCGATCAGGCACGTATTACACTACTCGACAGTGTATCAAGCCATTATTATCATCAATATCGTACGCGACGTACTGAGGAACTTTCTCCCCTTACCCTGGAGATGCTGATACACACGCTTGAATCGTTCAATGATGACCTGGCCGTAAGCGGATTCATTTCGGATCAAAACATGGATGAAGTTTTGAAACGTCACGAAGATAATCTGCGGATTCTGTTCCTGCAAACCTGGACCAATAGCAACTGGAGTACGGAAGAAAGTACAACTGCACAATCCATGCTTCAGTCCGAGTTACTTCCGGTGAACGATCTTTGCCTTTTTACAAGTGCCGTTACCCTTAGTCTGATGGAATGTTTCGATCTCCGAAAACTTCTGTGGCTGATAGATGCTTACCGTCACCCCAATGTACAGATCAGCCAGCGGGCTCTGGTAGGAATCGCTTTTATTCTCCATGCCTATTCACCACGTATCGATTTCTATCCGGAAATCAATTTACGTATCACGGCACTGATGGAAGAAACCGCGTTCGAAAAAGAACTGCTACGCGTACATATCCAAATACTTCTCAGTCAGGAAACGGAGAAAATCGACAAAAAAATGCGTGAGGAAATCATTCCCGAAATGCTGAAAAGCATGTCTCCCATGCGCAACATGAAGTTTGGTTTCGAAGAGTCCGATGAAGAGAAAGATGACACCAATCCCGACTGGGCCGATGCTATAGAGAAATCCGGACTGGGTGACAAGTTGCGTGAAATGAACGAATTGCAACTGGAAGGTGCCGATGTATATATGAGCACATTTGCACAACTCAAAAGCTATCCGTTCTTCAGGGAAATCTCCAATTGGTTCTATCCTTTCGACAGGCAACAATCGGCTGTCATTAAAGAGTTTCGTAACCGGGAAACAGAAGGAGGAAGTCTGTTGGAAATCATCCTGCAGTCTGGTTTCTTCTGTAACAGTGACAAGTATTCGCTGTTCTTCACCATGCAGCAATTGCCGCAATCACAGCGTGACATGATGTTGAGCCAGCTCACGGAACAACAAATGGAAGAATTGGCAGATCAGTCGAAAGCCGAAACACTGAAGAAATTTTCCGAACGCCCCGATACGGTAAGTAACCAATATCTGCACGACTTATACCGCTTCTTCAAATTGAATATGCGAAGACAGGAATTTCGCGACTTGTTCAAAGAGACCATCTGCCTGTACAGCAATCCGGCATTGGAAGACATGTTGTTCAACCCGGATGCCCTGCTGGCTTTAGCCAACTTTCACTTCAGAAAAGAGCACTGGGAAAAAGCAGCCGAAGCCTATGACAAAGTCGCCTACATGGTCCCACGAGAGAATGAAGCTGAAGTTTACCAAAAGCAGGGCTACTCTCTGCAAAAACTAAAACGATATGCACAAGCCATCGAAGCCTATCGGAAAGCAGATACCCTCAAACCGAACAACTTATGGACTAATCGCCATTTAGCCATTTGTTATCGTCTCGACCGACAATTCCGCAAAGCTTTGGAATATTACCGAAAAGTGGAAGAAGTATTGCCGGAAGACACTAAAGTAATTTTCTATATTGGGAATTGCCTGGCAGAGACATGGAATTACGAAGAAGCACTGAACTACTTCTTCAAACTCGATTTCCTGGAAAGTGATTGCATCAAAGCATGGCGTGCCATCGGTTGGTGTTCGTTCATGACAGGAAAACGTGAACAAGCCATGAAGTACTATGATAAAGTGATTGCCCAAAAGCCGATGCCGGTAGACTACCTGAATGCCGGTCATGTGGCATGGTCATTGGGAGATATAGAGAAAGCCGTGCCTTTCTACTCCAAAGCCGCAGAACTCTATGGCAGTAAAGAGCAGTTCCTTGAGATGTTCCGCAAGGACGAGGATATCATCATAGGAAAAGGTATTACCCCCGATGATATTCCATTGGTTCTTGATCTGATTTAAAACAAACAAGAAAGAAAAAACGAACAGGGTGTCCGATTGTGGACACCCTGTTTTTTTTTATAACCTATTAATAATGAAGCTTCTAAATTCTGGCATACCTATTGATTCTTACTCTACAGAAAATAATCTGAAAAAAGATTGTATACCCGTGCAACTTAAATTCAAGTAGCAACGTCTAATAAACAAAGAAAGATATAAACTAATTAAACAATAAAGGATATGAAAACAATTACATTTTTCAAAAGAGTATTAGCCTCTGCAGCATTAGTTTCGGTATGTGGATTTGCTTGTGCAACAAACAACGGTAAACAGTTTGTCCATAACGATACGATGGAGAAGGGAAGACTCGTCTGCCGTGAAATATATTCTATGGATAATCCCGTTTCAGGCATACTCAGTCCGGTAAAAATGCATAAATACAGCTACGATACCGACCATCAGAAAACGGTGAAATCCACCTATACATGGAATGTATTTAAAAACGCATGGGAAAAAGAATCTTTGACGGTTGTCTCCCGATCTGAAACAGAAACTTCGGTAGAGTATTCTGTATGGAATAAAAAAAAAGAATCATTTAGCCCATCAGAAAAATATATATACATCACCAACAGTGATAACCAACTGATAGCCCAATACGCATACAAAATGAACTCCCGCACCAACCAATGGATATTGGAGAAAGACGCCTTAGTACCCATTTACGAGAACATTTATGCAACAACCCGTTAATGAAGATTCCGGATTTCACAGATACGGAAAAATCAGGTAACATAATCAAAGAAACCGGGACATCAAAGAGAAAGAATTTAAAATCCGGAAGTTGATAAAAAAGTAGTTATCCCCATCTCCTCTTTGCCAAGACTCTCTTGGGAGTTCAAAACATCGAATCAAGACAAAGCATTTATAACCAAACAGATAAATACACTTGGTATCTGAATATAGAAAGTTAGTTTTAACACTGTATTAAAGTTTGTTCTTCAAACACAGACAACAAGTCTTTTGCATGCAAAAGACTTGTTGTTTATATTCGGGAAAGTAAAAACAGAAATTATACATTAACAATGTTAACGATCCACAGGTTGACTTACTTTTACCCAGTCTATCTCCATCTTCGCAGGCAGTTCACTATCCGTTATGGTACCAGGCCAAGTACCTGCACCGCCCAAAGCATAATTTAAAATCAAATAAAAAGAAGTATCAAACGGCCATTGCTTTTTGACGCTCTCATCGGCCAAATGCAAGTTAGGATAGACTAAAGTGGTAGCTCCATTCACTTTAAAAGTAAGAGACTCGGGAGTCCATTCGATACCAAATACATTGAATTGCCCTTTATTGTAAGGAACTGTTTTTGTTGGAACAGGCTTAGTGAATCCCAAGTCATTTTTGTAGTGGCTGTGAATTGTTTGATATACAATGCCGTCATGATTCAACTGCTCCATAATATCTATTTCACCACAAGCAGGCCATCCACTGTAAACGGGTTTGGCAGGCATCATCCAGATGGCAGGCCATCCCCCCTTTGCCGTCTTGGTGAAACGGGCACATATCTCTATTTTACCATATTGAAATTCTGCTTTACCTAATGACTGCACCCCTCCCGTCTTATATACTCCATTCACTTTCTCGGCAATCAGTACTAACTTCCCATCGTGTACATAAGCCTGATCATAACTTTCGGATAAATATTTGCTCCAGGCAGGACTGCCTTTTTTGCACAAGCCCCATTTTGTTTTGTCGGGAATACTATCTGTCTGATTGAAGTCATCTTGAAAAACTATCTTTTCCGAAACAGCATCTGACCTTGTCAGAGGTGTAACCATCGAATCATCAGAAGACGAACAAGCATAGAAAGAAAGTACCGACATGACAGCACCGCATGATAAGACAAGAGATCTTTTCATAATACTAAGGTTTTAGAGTTAAACATAAAATTACTGATAAATAACAAACTGTATATTTATTTAGTTCATCAACTCTCTGTGATTTTTTATACGATTTAATAGGGACAATCTAATCTGACTTACCAGAATCCATAAAAGGTATCAATAAAAAGAGCGTCGTTTATGTCATTCAAAACTATAAGAAACATTACACCAAGCTATTTCATCATTCTCAGATGTCATCTGATTAAGATCTTCAAATACAGGATAATAATAAAAAAAATCAGAATAGTTGGCTATAAAGCCGCCATCATGTCCCCTCCCAAAAGAAGTGAAATGCCCGGTCGAACTGTAAGTCCAGAAATGAATTGAGTAGGTCAGCTGTAATTGATCACTATTGACATTATGATTTACCTTACCATAAAATTCCCAACGATTTTCGGCATGGGAACGCATGAAAAGAGAATCATTCCGCATCTGAAAATACTTTTCGTATGAAAGTGAAGTACCATCTTCAAAGTCGGAAGAGAATCTCAACTTATCAACAGATATAAACTCAATCTTATCATTTGGAAAACCCTTAATAAATCCATCCGAACTATTGAAACGGCTTTCCCAATAACTGTCTATCTCCGGAAAGATTTCTACACCTCCTTTACTACTGCCTTGATAGCATCTGAAACCTTCAAGCCGGTATTGTCCGCTATAAGCCACAGACCGGGACGCAACAGCCACCGGAATAATATGCTCTTCTCCCCGATAAGATACACAGATATGAGTTTTTCCAACCCCAGCCACACGAACTTCAATGCATCTTTTTCCTAAGTAATCCGGATTATACGTAGCGTCGACCACCGCAGTATCTTCCGAACGGACTTTTATCTGATCTCCGGATGCAGCTTTCAGAAAAATCATAGCCGGTGTTTGCAAAACATCCATCAAGAGTCCCTCTTCTCCCAGGAGACGCTCTTCAGAACCATTACCGGTATAAAAACGAATTTCATTTTCATCATCTTTCTCACAACCGCTAAGCACTATCACAACTACCGTAGCAAAGAGAACATAGTACAGACTTTTAAATAAGGGTAAGGTTACAGGTTTCATATTATTTTCAGTTTTAGTAAAATCCCTATTCGGATAAAATGCAAATATAACGAATTAAAGAAGGAAAGCAAGGTTAAGAATGCGTTATCACACAATTAACGTTCTTTAATTCATTGCCCGTAGGGAGATCAGTTCATTTCCCTGTCTTTTTAATAAATGATCTCAAGAAGATAGAAGGAATTCCTAAACCCAAAACATGAATAAAAACTAATGGATATGACAACATCTCCCCGGAAGGATATTACCAATGATATTCTTTCCGCCATGCAACGTTATCCCGAAAACGAAGCATTTATCATTGACGATAAACATTATACTTATGCCCAACTTGGCAAAATAACAGCCTCCGTCGCCCATTCGCTATCAGAGATAGAAGATGAAAGAATCGGGATCATTGCGGAAAACCGGATTGAAACCTACGCAGCCATTCTGGCGGTACTGGCCAGTGGAAAAACATATGTCATTCTGCATCCTGCTTACCCGGAAGAACGTAATCTCAAAATAGCCGGACTGGCCGGATTGCATACTTTGCTCTGCACAAGCCATGTCGAACGCCCGGCATTCGGAACCGACCTCTTCAGAGTAATCAACACAGACAAGCTGTCGGAAAAAGCACCGTCGGAATTGTCAAGGCTGCAATTCTACCCGCCGGAAGAAGAAAGAAACGCTTATATCATTTTTACATCGGGAAGCACAGGCGAACCCAAAGGAGTCCCCATCACACGTGCCAATCTGAACACTTTTTATCAGGCATACGATTCTCTTAACTGGAACCTGGATGAACACGACCGCATGTTACAAATGTTTGAGCTGACATTTGACGTATCCGTCGTATCGTTACTTTATCCCCTGACTTTAGGAGCTTCCGTTTATACAGTGGCCCATCAGGATGTAAAGCATTTCAAGGTGTTCGAACTTCTGGAGAAGTACGAGCTGACCTTCGCCACGGTCACCCCCTCTCTATTACAACTTCTTTCACCCTATTTCGATGAAATCAGCCTGCCTGCTCTGAAATATCTGGGAGTATCGGCAGAGGCGTCGCAAACCGAACTGTTGGAACGATTCAGAAAATCGGCACCCAACGCAGAGTTCGTCAACCTGTACGGCCCGACAGAGGCTACGATTTACTGTACCTGTTACCGTATTCCGGCTTCCGGTACATGCAAGCATTACAACGGAATGGTGGCTATCGGAAAACCATTTCCCGGTATCCGCGTCATCATTGTTGACGAAGAAGGAAATGATCTGCCTCAGGGAGAGACGGGAGAACTTTGGGTATCCGGTCGGCAAGTAATGAAAGGCTATCTGGATGATCCGGAAAAATCGGCATCGGCTCTAATACACCGTCCTGACGGACAAATTTATTACCGGACCGGAGACCTGTGTATTTTAGACAACGATGGGGATATCATTTATTGCGGCCGTAAGGACTATCAAGTGAAAATACAGGGCTTCAGAATAGAACTAAGCGAAATAGAATACACTGCCCAGTCGTTTTTCAAGACTCCTTGCAACGTGGCTGCCCTTCCGTTAATCTGTGACGGAATTTGCTACGAACTGCATCTGGCAGTCGAAACGACCGAATGTGACCAAAACACATTGATAGAATATCTGAAAGAAAAGCTGCCACAATACATGTTACCGAAACAAATTCATTGTATCCCTCAGTTTCCGGTAACCAATAGCAATAAAACAGATCGAAAAAAAATTGTTGAACTGATAAGAGAGAAGGAACTCTAAAAACAATATAAATATGAATCGAGAAGAAGTATTAAAACAACTACAAAGCATTTTCCGTGATATTTTAAAGAAGGACAACGTCTGTATCAGCGAATCATCCACCTCTCAAGACGTAGATGGCTGGGACTCACTGACCCATATGCAAATTATAGCCCAAATCGAGAAACGTTTCGGAGTACGTTTCAACTTTCGGGAAGTAATTAAATTCAAGAATGTCGGCGACCTATGCAGTGCCTTATTAACCAAAATGGAATAAATCATGCAGTTTCTCTCCTTTAGTTTCCTGGCTCTGATTACTCTCTGTTTCTTTCTCTACTATGCAGTCAAAGGACGTGCCCGCAACTTCATACTACTGGCAGCCAGTTGCATCTTCATCGGATGGTATTATCTGCCATTCCTGTTGACGGCAGTAGTGGTGGCACTGTTCACCTTCTCCTGGGCACAATGGATGGAAAACAGGGCAAAATCCGGGAAAAAGACCAAAGTAATCTATATCGCAGGAATCATCGGTCTGATAGGCGGATGGCTCCTACTCCATGGCACAGTGATAGATGACATCATCTTTCCACTTGGAATGTCATTCTACACATTCCAGGCCATCGGTTATCTGACAGATGTGTACTGGCAGGAGCAACGTGCCGAAAAAAACTGGGTAGATTTCCTGATCTATATGCTTTTCTTCATGAAATTCCTCTCCGGTCCCATCGAACGGGGTGGAGACTTGTTGCCACAACTGAAAGACCCTCGCCCGTTCATCTACTCGAACGCAGTGACCGGACTGAAATATATTTTGCTGGGACTGATAAAGAAACTGCTTATAGCCAATCAGATAGCCCCGCAGACGGATATCATGTTTCATTCGATCCATGACCTTTCGGGTGTCCAACTACTGATGACCTGCCTGCTCTATCCTATCGAACTGTATGCCGATTTCTCCGGCTATACGGACATTGCCATCGGAGGAGCCTACCTGTTCGGCATCAAGCTATCGCCAAACTTCAACCGCCCGTTTGCCGCACGTTCCACCGCCGATTTCTGGCGCCGGTGGCACATGTCACTCTCTTTTTGGGTACGCGATTATCTCTATGTGCCGTTAACCGCCGGTACCCGTAACTGGGGACAGTGGGGAGTCTACTTCAGCCTTATCATCACCTTTCTGGTATTGGGATTATGGCATGGCTCCGGATTAACCTTCGCCATATACGGACTGATTCAGGGCATATTGATCTGCTGGGAAATGAAAACCTCTGCTTTTCGCAATAAGTTGCCCCAATATATCGGGAAATATGCATCCGATAGCCTGTTGATAATCCGTACCTATCTGTTGTTTGCGCTGTCACTTATTTTCTTCCGTGTACAATCATTGAGCGATGCCTGGTATTTTTTACGGAACATCTCGTTCGAAGTACATTCTTCCTGGAAGGAAATGAACATCGGCATACGCGACCACAATTGCATTGTAGCAGGTTCGGCCCTGTTACTGGTATTGATCTATGAATATTATGCATCTAAATATAACCTGATGGAAACACTCGAACGCCAGCCCGCATGGCTACGGTGGAGTGTTTACTATCTGCTGGTATTCGCCCTGCTGATGTTAGGTAAGTTCGATACGGAAACTTTTATCTATTTACAATTTTAACCGAAACCAATTACACCCATGCTACATTCACCGAAAATCTCTCCCAAAACACGTTTCTGCCTGAAACTCCTGTTATTGGCATTACCGCTTTTCCCGATAGTGGCCATCTATTTCATTTTCGACCCTTATATGGTGCTGCACTCCTACAAACGATTCGATAACTCTCCCGTACTGCTCAACGAAGCGCATGTGGGATGGCAGAATTATCTTCAGAATCGTGATTCGATAGCCTATAACTCGTTTATACTCGGCAACTCCTGTACCATGGCATTCCTGACAGGAGAATGGGAGAAGTATCTGGATAAGGACGATCATGCCGTGCGCTTTTATGACAACTGGGAAAGCCTGGGCGGTGTGCGCCAGAAGCTTCAAGCGCTCGATTCCATAGGTGCCCCTCTGAAAAATGTATTAGTCATTTTGGATAAAAAAGCACTGGACAGAAGTAAGCCCCTGTCGGGCAACGACCATCTGTTTTCGGCTGAGGCAGCCGGTATCAGCCAGTTGGGATTCCATCTGAGATTTTTGCAGGAATTCCTCTATCCTGACAAAACGATTCCTTACATAGGCTACCTGATCGGACATAAGTATGCTCCTTATATGAAAGGGGTCATAAATCCGGGAGATCCCATTCGGGAACCTTACACGAACAACTTTATCAATCCCAGAGAAAAAGAGATCGGACAGGATGGCGAATTGTACTGGACCCGTCATGAAAAAGAATTCAAAAAACGAACGGATGCAGGCAAAGAAGAACTGCCGGCTGTGTCTGTCAGCCAGATTCAAGTACTTCGTGCCATTAAAAAAATTTGCGATAAGCATCATACAAACCTGAAATTCATCATCGGCCCGGATTATTTTCAGAAAAAAACGAACCGGAAAGACATCAAAAGAATGAAGGAGATACTGGGTGCTTCTGCCGTATGGGATTTCACGGGAACTAATGAATATACAGCCGATATACATCATTACTATGATCCCGGTCATTATCGTCCTCTGCTGGGGGCACGCCTGCTGAAAGTTATTTATCAAGATTCGGCACCTGCCGGCTATGAAAACAACCCCATAGCAACATCGAACAACCCCAAAACATCTTTTACACAAAACAGATAAATATATCAGAGAAAATAATTATATAACATCAAAAACTTAATTTATGAAAAAGATTTTATTATTAGTATCCATCTGCATTTCATGTTCATCTTGCTGTACACTATTCAGCAGTTCCAAACAAGACATCACCTTTACGGGAATGAATGGAACTAAAATCTACGAGGCATCGACCAAACAGAAAATAGCGGAAATCAAAGAAGACAACAGTGTCACCGTCCAGATCAAAAAGAAAAGAGAAGACAAACAGCTATTGGCCAAAAAGGAAGGATACCAAACCACTCCCTTTGTCCTGGAATCTACTTTCAACAATGCCTGCCTGTGGAATATTTTATTCTGGCCCGGCTTCTTAGTCGACCTGGGTACGCAAAAGATGAACAAATGGGACAACACGATTATCAACATCGAAATGGAGAAAGAGAATACAGAAAACAAATAATCAACTCTCAGGATAGTGACCGTTACACAACTCAAGTTACCATCCTGATCCCTCCAAGGCAATAAACACGTATGGCATTCTCCTCCTTCCGATGAACGAGGAAAATGCCATACGAAATCAAGCGATATGAAGTTAGCGTCAGAAACAGCCTCCTACAGTTGTTTCAACTCCCGGTATAGCCTCTGGATAGGAAGCCCCATTACATTGAAGTAACTGCCGGAAATGGATTCAACCCCGACAAAACCGATCCACTCCTGCACGCCATACGAACCGGCTTTGTCCATTGGCTGATAGTGATCGACATAATAAATAATTTCGTCTTCATCAAGTGTTGCGAAACGGACATCTGTCACAGCAGCGAAACTCTTTTGCCACTCACAGGTGGTGAGGCATACCCCGGTGATCACCTGATGGGACTTACCGGAAAGATTTCGCAACATCTCTATGGCATCTTCACGTCCGGAAGGTTTCCCAAGTGCCTTACCTTCGTGCCAGACTATGGTATCGGCAGTTATCAAAAGTTCCTCCGGGTGCATCACAGACTGATAAGCGGCCGCTTTCTCACGGGCTATGAACAGCGGAATCTCTTCGCCTTGCAGAGAGTCGGGATAAGACTCATCGACATCGGGCAATGTTTTTACCACATAATCTACCCCCAAGCCGGTCATCAACTCTTTCCGTCGTGGAGAATTAGATGCCAATACGATTTTATAACGATTCAAGTTAGCAAGCATACTAATAAATTAAAGAGTTATATACTAAAAATCACCAGCCGAAAGCATCATCCGACAACCATTTGCCTTGCGCTTTAAGTACTTGCTCCACCACATCACGTCCGCAACCGTATCCGCCGTCGGCATATGAAATGTAGCAGGCAACGGCTTTCACCTCGGGAGCGGCATCTTTGGGACAACAGGGCAATCCGCACTCACGCATCACTTCCATATCGGGAACGTCATCGCCCATGTAGAGTATCTCCTCGTCCGCGAGTCCATGCTTGTCACGGAAATCACGATAATCGTGTATCTTTATGGCAGAGCCTAAATAGAGATCGGATACCCCCAATCCGGCAAAGCGCTTCCGCACCGCATCGGTCCGTCCACCTGTGATAATGGCAATATGAAGACCTTTTTTCACAGCCAGCTGGATCGCATAGCCGTCTTTTATATTTACCGTACGCATCGGTTCACCCGACGGATGGAGTGGAATCACATCTGCACTCAACACTCCGTCTACATCAAAAGCAAGTGCTTTAATCCGGGTGAGGTCGTAATTGATAGTACTCATTCTTATTTATATTTGGGGTTAATGTCTTTCGTGGATACTTCGGCTAAGTAATTCATATAATTGTTGCATCCCGGGATCATCGGCAAGCATCCGCAAATGATTGCCGATGACGTTCTCGTCATAACGGATCGCAGGTCCCGTCTGTGCTGCTTTAGGTTCCAATTCGTGCACTTTACGGGCCGTTTCATCAATTAGCGGCAACATCACGTCGAACGGCAAGTTATATTTCTTAAGCAGTTCGGCGGCAAGGGCATACATGTGATTAGTGAAATTGCATGTGAACACAGCAGCCAGATGAAGGCTCTTGCGTTGTTCCGAATCGGCATCATATACACGGTTCGACAAGGTAGACGCAATAGCTTTCAGAAATGCGGCATCTTCGGTCGACGAAGCTTCTATAAAGAAAGGAATCTCCTTAAAATCGACTTCCCGTTGCTTACTGAAAGTCTGCATGGGATAGAACACCCCATAATGTGACGCATGTCCTTCCCAAATACTCATCGGAATGCTGCCTGCCGTATGCACCATCAATGCCTCTTTCCGTTTACCGGCTACGATAGCGGGAAGAAGTTCGGCAAAGGCGGAATCTTTGAGCGAAATGATATACAACTTTGCATATGGATTCACCTCTTCAAGGCTCGTCGTATACTCAGCTTCTACTTTCTGCGCCAGCTCACGGGCCGACTCTTCCGTACGGCTATATACCTGTACGATACGGAATCCTTTCCGATAAAGAACCTTTGCCAGATTTGTGGCAAGATTCCCGGCACCGATAAACACAATCGGTGTATCTTCTATACTTCTTTTCATCGTGTTGAAATCAAATACAATATACCTCCGATTATCAATAAAGCCAAGGGCAGCAGGTAACCGGACATCGAACCAAGCAGTGAGACAATCAAGCCGATATTCAGCACCAGCCACAATCCGAGCAACACCAGGCCGACGGATTTGTCCCGCTTGATAAACAGGAAAATAACCGCAGTGTAGAGCAAAAGATTATCTTTATTCATCACCCAGGGTATACCCAATGCAGAAAAGTGTATCAGTTTGTCTATCAGATAGAGTATCCCTATCACAATAAGGGTGACTGCCGTGGCTTTATATGTATCTTTATTGTTTGCTTTTACCGCACTCACCGCTACTTGCCTCCAAACTTATTAATATGGATTTTCTCCCATTGCAGATTATCTTCATTGAAGGGCTTGCGCTCCATGCCTTTGTGCCCGATCGCAATGATGGACAACACCTGTAACTGCAAAGGAATGTCGAGCACACCACGCACAAACTCATCGGAAGGCATTCCGGCAGCAGTATAACGCTCGCGTACCTGCACCCAGCAACTGCCCAATCCCAAGTCTTCGGCCTGAAGCTGAATCATGATAGAAGCAATGGAAGCATCTTCAATCCAAACATCGCTTGCCAAAGGATCGGCAGTAACCACAATTGCCAGCGCGGCATCGGCAATGAAAGCAGAAGCCTGCTCTTTACAGTGCGAGAGTTCGCCAAGCAGCTTTTTATCATCGACCGCGATAAACTGCCAACTATTGCTACGTTTAGAAGTGGGAGCCATCAGAGCCGCTTTCAGCAAAGCGACTACCTCCTCCTGAGAAAGTTCTTCTCCTGTAAATTTCCGCATACTGCGGCGTTTCTTTATCAGTTCACTGAAATTTTCCATATACTATAAATGCATTGTTTTTAATAAACGAACATTTACCGCAGACTTATACAGAACCATAATAAAAAGCCCGATCTGTATGAATCTGCATAACCGGTAATGATTTCCCTGCAAAGATAAGAATAAAAAATGAGAGATTGAGCAGATGAGCGCAGGAAGGTTGTAAATAAGGGATTTAGAGGAAAACGGACTGCGAGGACGAAGCCAAGTGAAACCGCTAAAAAGCCAAATGAAACCGGAGTTACGTTACTATCCCGTTACTCTTTTCAAAACGGCGTCGGAGGTTTTGGGAGGCTTTCAACATGCTGAATTACAAGCCCGATTCGGAAGATTAGACCTGCAAATGTAGCAGGAATTTCGGTTTTCGGGCTGCACACCTCGAAAAAAGTCGGTTTTCGGGTGCGATTGCGCTGATTCGCTGCATTTTGCGTATCGACGAACGGCTCTACAAGAAATAATTTTGAACCCTAAAAAATTGTAGAGTTATGAGATCGACTTTCAAAGTATTATTCTATCTGAAACGCAACGCCCCGAAGAAGAACGGGCTTGTTCCGGTAATGTGCCGCATCACGGTAAACGGCAAAATCGCACAGTTCAGTTGCAAGCTGGACGTGGAGGAAAAATCGTGGAACGTGGAGTTAGGCCGCGTGTCCGGTCGCAGTGTGGTGGCGCAGGAGGCGAACCGCATGCTGGATAAAATCCGCGTGGGTATCAACCAAGCCTATCAGAAGATCGCCGACCGGGACAACTATGTAACCGCCGAGAAAGTGCGCAACGCCTATTTGGGTTTGGGTATGAACCATGAAACGCTGCTGGCGGTATTCCGGCAGCATAACGAAGACTACGAAAAGCAGGTGGGAAAACTCAAAAGCCTGCGCAGCTATTGGAAATACTGCACCGTGTATAACCACCTTGCGGAGTTTATCGAAAAGCGGTACAAGGTCAGCGACATTGCCTTAAAGGAGCTTGCGCCCGCGTTCATCACCGACTTCGAGCTGTTTCTCAAAACCGAGAAGAACCATTGCAACAATACGGTCTGGTCATACATGATGCCGTTCCGTAAGATTATCTACATGGCCGTCAATAACGGACTGTTGCAGCGCGATCCGTTCTTCGCGTACAGCATCACCAAAGAGGAAACGAAACGGGGCTTTCTGACCAAAGAGGAAATCAAGCACTTAATCAACGGAACGTTCAAAAAGAAGAGTTACGAGGTGATCCGCGACCTGTTCATCTTCTGCACCTTTACGGGGCTGAGCTGGACGGATATGGCGAACCTGACCAGAGCGAACCTGCAAACCTCGTTCGACGGTCATCTGTGGATTATCACCAACCGTCAAAAGACGGGTACGGAATCCAATATCCGCTTGCTGGAGGTGGCCAAGCATATCATCGAAAAGTACGACGGCATGGCCGAGGGCGACAAGCTGCTGCCCGTTCCCTGCTATGCCAACTGCAAGAACAGCATCAAGGTGATTGCGAGAAAATGCGGTATCGAGAAGAACGTCACGTGGCACATGAGCCGCCATACCTACGCCACGACGGTGTGCCTGTCGAACGACGTGCCGATTGAAACGCTCTCGAAGATGCTCGGACACCGCAGCATCCGCACGACGCAAATCTACGCCAAGATCACGGCGGAGAAAGTGAGCCGCGATATGGAAAAGTTGTCGCAGCGTATCGAGCAAATGGAGAGTTTCATTTGCCAAACCATCTAAATTAACCGGAAACCTAAAAATGAATGTACGATGAAAAGAGATAGAATCACAATCGGCGAGAACGGCGTAACCCTGACGGGGAGCGAGGTATGGATGACAGCAATGGAGATAGTCGAGTTGTTCGGCACGACTGCCGGAGCGGTAAACGCAGGTATCAAGGCAATCATCAAAAGCGATACGCTGCACGATTACGAGGTATGCAAGTACGTCCGTCTGGAGAACGGGAACGGAGCGGACGTGTATAACATGGAGGTGGTAGCCTCCCTCGCATTCCGGCTCAATACACGGGGTGCAGCAGTACTGCGCAAATGGCTGATCCGACGGGCTACCGCCCCAACGCGGGCGGCGGCTCCGATTATTATTCAGTATAAGGAGGGATTTATCTGTTAAGAACGGCGGGCAGGCTTCGACACCTGCCCGTCGTCGTTTTAGGGGATAGCCTTGCGGTAGTTTTCCGCAAGGAGTTTTTCGATGTCGGATTCCCGGTAGAGGACTTTGCCACCGAAAAGGATAAAGGGAATCTTGCGTGCGGCGCGGTATTCCTGTAAGGTGCGGCGGCTTACTTTCAAGAGGTCGATCACCTCCTTATCGGTGAGGTAACGTTCGCCTCCGAGGGGCGGATGAAAGTTTTCCGTAAATTTCACCGCCTCTTTCACGCTTTTCTTCAAAGCCCGCAGCAAGGCTGCGATGCGTTCGTCGTCCGACGTAATTACATGATTCTCGTTCATATTCGCGTGGTTTTAGTGGTTTCGTTCGCTGGTCAGGGGCTATCCTGCGGTGTACGGTATCGGTCGATACCGGGCAGGAGCCGTTCGACTTCTTCGGGTTTGTAGTAGAACTTGCGCCCTATCTGCGTGCAGCCGATGATGCGGTTGTCGCGTAAGGTCTGTAAGGTGCGCGGGCTGATGCGCAGCAGGCGGCACACCTGTTCGCCGTCGAGCCACTTACCCACGCGCTTGTCGCTGCAACGGCGGCACAAGGCATCGACTTTTCCGGTCAGCGTTTCCACGCCGCAGAGCAATGCCTCAAAGGTTTTCTTTTCGATAATAACGATTTCCATTCGACAGATTTTTTGAGTTTGGGGACAAATGTAGCCAATCCCGTCCCTCGCGCTGCCTTTTGCGGTTTTGTGGCAGCTTGTGGCGTCCGTTTGGCACTCTCTGGCTTCGGCGCATCACCTTAACCTGCTGAAAATCTTTCCCATGTCGCTACCGACTATGGAAAGCAGCCCGACGCAAAGCAGCACCTTTGCCGCAGAAACAATAGAGTAAGTGTTATGGAAATCATCACGATGGAAAGCACCGCTTATAAGGAGCTGGTGGAAAAGATAGACCGCATCGCGGGTTACGTCCGGGATAGCGAGCGGGAGAAAAAGAAAGACACGCCGGATGTGTGGTTAAACAAGGAGCAGATCATGTCGCTGCTGGGCATCAGCCGCCGCACGCTGCAACGGCTTCGGGAGAGCAAACGCCTCGGATACGCGATTTTTCGCGGTGCGTGCCGCTACCGCCTCTCGGAAGTGGAGCGGCTGATCGAAGAATCCGTTATCGACTGCAACCCGCAACGGCTGGAAGATTTCAAACGAAATTACCTGCTGCGCACGGGCAAGGGCGGAATCTCTAAACGATAAGCGTATGGGACTGTTGGAAACGGACACTTTCGAGCTGTGGATGTCGAAGATCATGGAACGCTTCGACCGTCACGAGCGGATGCTGGCCTCGCTTGCGGGCAAGGAGGTCAAGGAGGTGAAATATCTGGACGGGGAGCGGCTGTTGGACAATCAGGACTTGTGCCAACTGCTCCAAGCGAGTAAACGGTCGCTGCAACGCTACCGCAGTTCAGGCACGCTGCGCTACCAAATGCTATGGCATAAAATCTATTACAAGGAATCGGACGTGCAGGACTTCCTGAAAAATCACTTCGACGAGTTCAAGGGCTGCCGCAAGGTCGAGAAGAAAGGGAGTTGAACGCCAAACGCTGCCAAACCGACGCCACAAGCTGCCACGGCGGACGGCAACGGTCGGAGCGGCTGCTCCACTCCTTAAATTCGCAGGGCATCAGGCAGATGCAAACCTATTAACAACAATAAAGTATGGAACAAAAAAAGAAAGAACAAGACGTTCTGATCGTTAGGGACGAGCAGACGGGCGAGATCGGCGTGGTCGCGGGGTTGAAGCGCGACGGCACGCCGAACATGAAACCCGCCAAAGCGGAACACGCGCAAGACTTCCTGCGCTTCGACCGCCACGGCGATGTGCTGGATAACTTTTTCGCCAACTTCTACCGCCAATGCAAGCAGCCGAAACGCTTCGGCTTCTACCGCGTCGCGGCGGAGGGTGCGGACAAGGTAATCGAGGTGCTGAAAGAGCTGTTGAAAAATCCGGAGCAGAACAAGGAGTTGCTTGCTCCGCACAAGGTCGATACGACCAAGTACGAGCAGGCTGCCCAGCAGCAGACACAGCAGGCGGAGCAACAAGCCGCCTCCGACCAAACGCCGCAGCCGGAAGAAGAAGCGCAGCAAACCGAACAGGCGAGCGAGGAGCAAACGGCGCAACCGGAGCAGACACCTGCCGAGGAACAGGACAACGAGAGGAAGTATAAGCCTATCGACACCGACCGCCTCGACCGTGCGGAGGTCGAACGACACTGGGGTATCGACCTTGCGGCGTTGGAGCAGTCGGGCGATCTGGAGCGGATGCGTCATTACGGCAAGTCGCAGCTTATCGAGTGCAATCCCGATTTCGGAGGCATCCGTGTTCCGATGCAGGCGCGTCTGTCACTGCGGGAGAATCCCGATGGCACGGTGTCGCTCGTGCCGCACCCGATCCGCCGGGAGCCGAACCTCGATGAGTACCTCAACGTCAAGTTCAGCCCCGAAGATCAGGAGAACCTGAAAAAGACGGGTAACCTCGGACGTGTGGCCGAGGTTGTCGATCCGGCAACGGGCGAGCTTGTCCCCTCCTATATTAGTATCGACCGCCTGACCAACGAAACGGTGTCGGTTCCGGTAAAGGCCATCCGCATCCCCGACGAAGTGAAAAGCGTCCGCCTTACCCAAGAGCAGAAAGAGGCATTGGCCGAGGGCAAGGGCGTGTACGTGGAGAATATGATCGGCAAGAGTGGCAAAAAGTTCAACGCCACGATCCAAATCAACGCCGACAAACGAGGGCTGGACTTTCATTTCGGAGGTCAAAGGAAAGCGCAACGGCAGGAGCAGACGCAAGCGACGGACACCACGCAGCAGCCCCGCCGCCTGCGCATCGGTAAAACATTGCTCGGTGTGGAGATTACACCGGAACATAAGGCGGGCTGGGAGCAGAACAAATGGGTGTATATCGAGGGCATGACTGATAAGAAAGGCAAACAGTTCAACGCCTATGTACGCCCGAACCATGAAAAAGGCAAGTTCGATTTCAGCCGCCGCAAACCGGAGCAGTCGCAAATCTACGAGATCAAGCCCGACAATGCCTCGCGCACGCAGGTGGCCGTCAATTCGGAGGGCAAGACCGACGAGGCGACCAAGCACGTCGGCGAACCGCTACAACGGGGACAGACCGCTCCCGCTAACGAGGAGCAACAGCGCAGGCAGCAGCAGGCGAACAAACCCAAAATGCGCATGTAGCGATGGCGGCTTTTATTATCCTGCTCCTTTCCTGTGTCGTCCTTGCCGTGGGCGGCTACCTATGGCGGCGTGTCGATTGGCAGGCCATCGAGGACGAGAACAAGCGGTACTATACCCCCGACGGGTATCACGTCTATTACGACCGGAAAATCCTGCGCCGTTTGCATGAAGAAAAAGTAGCGCAGGAGCAAACAACCGAGAATTAAAATGGGGTTTTACCCCACACCACTAAATCCACATTAAATAAATCAGTTCAGTATGAAAACAATTATTGCAGAGAAACCGAGCGTGGCGCGTGAAATCGCCCGCATCGTGAAAGCTGGCAAACGTGAGATCGGCTATTATGCCGGAGCGGAGTACAACGTGACATGGGCTTTCGGGCATCTGGTGCAGCCCGCCCTGCCCGACGGCTACGGCATCAAGGGCTTCCACCGCGACAACCTGCCGATCATCCCTCCTGTCTTCCAGCTCGTGCCGCGACAGGTCAAGACCGACAAAGGCTACAAGCCGGACAGCGACGTGGCAGCGCAAATCAAGGTCATCGCGCGGCTGTTCCGCGAGAGTGAACACATTATCGTGGCAACGGATGCGGGACGCGAGGGCGAGTTGATCTTCCGCTACCTGTACGAGTATATCGGCTGCGCCACGCCGTTCGACCGCCTCTGGATCAGCTCGCTCACGGACAAGGCCATCCGTGAGGGGCTGGAGCGCGTCGAGAGCGGCGCGAAGTACGACAACCTCTACTATGCGGCCAAAGCCCGCAGCGAGGCCGATTGGCTGGTGGGCATCAATGCCACGCAAGCCATCACGATAGCCGCCGGACGCGGGACGTATTCGCTCGGTCGCGTGCAGACGCCCACGCTGGCAATGGTCTGCGAACGCTACCTCGAAAACAAGCGTTTCACGCCCGAAACCATTTGGCAGGCGCATTTCGCCACACCCGGAGCCGAGGCCGATGCGGTGGTGAAGTTTTCCTCCGCCGAGAAATGGAAAGAGAAAGCCCCCGCCGAGGCCGCCTATAGGTCGCTCAAAGCCGAGGGCGCAGCCACCGTTACGCAAGTCGAGCGCAAGGAAACCGTGCAGGAACCGCCCCTGCTCTACGACCTGACGACGCTCCAGAAAGAGGCGAACACCAAGCACGGGTTTTCGGCAGACAAGACGCTCTCCATTGCCCAAAAGCTCTACGAGGCGAAAGTGATTACCTATCCCCGGACGGGCAGCCGCTACATTCCCGAAGACGTGTTCGCACAGATTCCGGCCTTGCTGCTGACGCTGAAAAACAATCCCGCATGGAGCCGACGTCTTGCTCTTTTGGGTGAAACCCTGACGCTCCGCAGCGTGGACGATGGCAAGGTAACCGACCACCACGCGCTGCTGCCTACGGACGTAAGGCCGAAGCTGCTCTCCGCCGACGAGCAGACCGTTTACGATATGATCGTCGGGCGTATGCTCGAAGCGTTCTCCGAGCCGTGCATCAAGGACGTGACGACTGTTACGGCGACCTGCGACGGAGTGGAGTACACCACCAAAGGGGCTATCGTCCGTCAGGCGGGCTGGCGCGGCATCTACGGCGAGGAAACGGAAGATACCGTACTGCCCGAATGGACGGAGGGTACGACGCTCGCCGTCGGTGGCTGCTCGCTGACCGAGGGCAAGACCAAACCGAAACCCCTGCATACCGAAGCCTCGCTGCTGGCGGCGATGGAAACCTGCGGCAAGGAGATCGAAAACGAGGAGCTGCGGCAGTCGCTCAAAGCGTGCGGCATTGGCACACCCGCCACCCGTGCGGCCATCATCGAAACTCTTTTTTCACGGGAATACATGGTGCGGCAGAAAAAGTCGCTCGTGCCGACCGAAAAGGGGTTGGCACTCTACTCGGTTGTCCGGCAGATGCGCATCGCCGACGTAGAGATGACCGGAGAATGGGAAGCGGCACTCGCCAAAATCGAGCGGGGCGAGCTGCGCGCCGAAGCATTCCGGGGACAAATCGAGCGGTACACCGCCGAGATTACCTCGGAGCTGCTGACCTCGGAAAAGCTCTTTACGCATAAGGGTTCGGACTGTATCTGCCCCAAGTGCAAGACGGGACGGATGCAGTTCTTCGGAAAGGTCGTGCGCTGCGACAACGCCGCGTGCGGGCTGCCTGTGTTCCGCATCAAGGCCGGAAAGACGCTCTCCGATGCCGAGATTACCGAGTTGCTCACCAAAGGACGCACGGGAGTGATCCGGGGCTTCAACAGCAAGCAGGGCAAGGCATTCCCGGCTATCGTCGCTTTCGATGCGGATTTCAATACCGTTTTCGAGTTTCTCGAAATTAAAAACGAGCAACGAAAACCCAAGAGAAAGAAATAATGCGTATATTCGCCACTGAATACACGGAAATAGATTGTTCTTGCTATTTAATAGCTGATACCAATTTATTCTCTGTGGATTTAGTGGTGGCACTCGACGGGGACGTTGAGTGCCTTTTTCGTCTATCCGCTTTTATAATCCACTAAATCCACAGCATTTATGAATCAGAACAACAAGCCTACGGAGCTATCCTACTACGGGCTTTACCTCTTATCCTATCTCAAAGAGAACCACCCCGACAAGGCGGGCGATGCGGCCTTTATCGAAAGCCGCGCCGACCGTGCCGCCGACGCATTCGAGCAGGCGCGGCGCGAGGGTTATCTGCCCGAAGGGGCGCAAGAGCTGGCGATGGCCGCTCTGCTGGAGGGGCTTCACTTCTCCCGCCACGACACGATTATCGAGGTACTCTGGAACGAGTTTGCCGATGAGGTGGCGCAGAGCGAAGCCCCCGACGTCGCCCTGAAATTACAGCCCTCGCTGGAGGGTATCTTCTCACAATACCCCCTCTCGGACGATTTCGCCTACTCGCCCGAATACGAGCAGCTCTACACGGAGCTGACGGGAGCCATCTCAATCTTGCTGGAAGAAGATGGCATTTAACCGTAAAGCCAAGCTGCGGGACAACATCGAGGCGATACGCACGGCGTTCGAGTTAGACAAGGCGCAGCGGGCGGCCACTCCCGACGAAAGGGAGCGGCTTGCCCGCTTCTGCGGTTTCGGCGGGTTGAAATGTATTCTCAACCCGGCCTCCGATCTGACCGATGCCGTGCAGTGGGCGAAATCCGACCTCGAATTATTCCCCATGACGGCGGAGCTGCACCGCCTGATCCGCGAGAACAGCGCGAACGACGGCGAGTACAAACGCTATATCGACAGCCTGAAAAGTTCGGTGCTAACGGCGTTCTACACCCCGGCGGCAGTTACGGAGGCACTCGCCGACGTGCTGCACGACTACCATGTGCGTCCGCGCCGCCTGCTGGAACCCTCGGCAGGCCACGGGGCATTCGTGGAGGCGTTCGCACGCCGCAATGCCGATGCGGACGTGATGGCCTTTGAGAAAGACCTCCTGACGGGTAAAATCCTCTCGCACCTCTATCCCGACAAGAAAGTGCGGACGGAGGGTTTCGAGCGCATCGAAAAACCTTTCGAGGGCTATTTCGACGTGGCGGCCTCCAACATTCCGTTCGGGGACGTGGCAGTGTTCGATCCGGCATTCTCGGCAAACGAAACGCCCGGACGCCGCGCCTCGACCAAAGCCATCCACAATTACTTTTTCCTTAAAGGGTTGGATGCCGTCCGCGACGGCGGCATCGTGGCGTTCATCACATCGCAGGGGGTGATGGATTCCCCGCGCAATGAGGCGGTACGGCTCGAAATACTCAAAGAGGCGCACCTCCTTTCCGCCATCCGTCTTCCGAACAACCTCTTTACCGACAATGCGGGAACAGAGGTGGGCAGCGACCTCGTCATCCTGCAAAAAGACACCCGTAAAGAGGGGCTAACGGAAGACGAAAAACTGTTTACCCGAACGGGAACGCTGCACGGCGTAAGTACGAACCGATATTTCATCGAACACGAGGAACAAATTATCTATACGAGTGCGGAATTGGACACCGATCCCTACGGCAAGCCCGCAATGGTTTACGAACACGAGGGCGGCGTACAAGGTATCGCGGATCGCTTGCGCGACCTGCTCGACCACAACCTGCACGCACGATTGATTATGCGGCTCTACTCCGGCGGCATTCGGGATGCGCGGTTGAAAGAGCAACAAGAGGCAGCAACCCAAGCGACAGAACTGCCCCTACAACCGGAACCTACCCCCGAAGATCGGGCGGAGTTCGGCGTACGGGCGAAAGAAAAGGAGCAGGAACTATGGGAGCAGCGACCGCCGCAGCCGGAAGATTTCGGGCGGACGAACGTTGCGGAAGAAGAAGCACAGCCCGTACAAACGACCGACAACGACAAGACGGAAAAGCAGGGAGCCGCTTCCCCGCAAATGGAAGCTATCGCACGACCGTCCACCCCTCCCAAAGAGGAGAAACCGGAGATCGAGCCTCCGGTTATGAGCCTCTACGACCTGTTCGGCTTCACGGCGGAGGAACGACGTGTAGCCCAAACAGGCGGCAAGCCCCACCGAAGAAGCAGCCGCCCCAAGCTGGCACAACCACGCCAACCGTCCCTGTTCGATACGCCGATGGAGGCCGTGGCGACCGCGAAAGCGGAGCAGTCCGACCGGACGGCGCAAACGACCGCCGCACCTGTCTATCCGGTAGAGAATGCTTTTGAAAGGGAACACCGGGAGCGCGTGTCCGAGGTCGAGCGACAGATGCACGAGGACGAAGCGAAGCTCACCGCCGAGGAGCGGCAGCGCAAGCACGAGGAGGAGATGCAGCCCCGACCGTTCGACGGGTTATTGGAGCCGCACCACCGCGAGGGTTCGCTCGTCAGGGTGAACACCGTCGGCGTGCGTTACCAAATCGGCTATCTGAAAGACGTTACCCGCTATGGCGCGACGTTCCACCCGCTCGATTTGGACAAGACGCAGCGGGAGAAGATCGCAGCCTATATTCCCGTGCGCGACGCTTACGAGCGGCTCTATGCCTACGAAGCCGACAGGCACGAGGAGGACAAGATGCAGCGGGAGAACCTGAACGCCCGTTACGATGAGTTCGTCGCGCGGTACGGCTCGCTCAATACCAAAGCGAACGTCAAATTGATTATGATGGACGCATCGGGGCGCGATCTCCTTGCGTTGGAGCGGGCGGAGAACGGGCAGTTCGTCAAGGCCGACATCTTCGACCATCCGGTAGCGTTCGCGCTCAACGAGATTACGCACGTCGATACGCCCGAAGAAGCTCTCGCGGCTTCGCTCAACCGATACGGCGGCGTGAACCTCGATTACATGGAATCCCTGTCGGACAACAGCCGCGAGGAGCTGATCGACGAGTTGAAAGGGCGTATCTTTTACAATCCGCTTGTCGGCGGCTACGAAATCAAAGACCGCTTTATCGCGGGCAACGTGGTGGATAAGGCGGAGCGCATCGAGGCATGGATGAGTGAGAATCCGCACGGGGAGCGGGAGAAAGAAGCCCTTACCGCCTTGCAGGAGGCCGCGCCGCGTCCGATTACGTTCGACGAGCTGGACTTCAACCTCGGCGAGCGGTGGATACCCACGGGCATCTATTCCGCTTACGCCTCCTACCTGTTCGATACCGACGTGCGCATCGGTTACTCGGAAAGCATGGACGATTATGCGGTCAAATGCGGCGTGAAAAACGCCAAGATTCTCGACCAATATTGCGTCAAAGGGTATTACCGTACCTACGACGGTATCGCCCTGCTGAAACATGCCCTTGTGAATACCGTGCCCGATATGAAAAAGAGCATCGGCAAGGACGAACACGGCAACGACATCAAAGTGCGCGACAGCGAGGGCATACAGCTCGCCAACGCCAAGATCGACGAAATCCGCAACGGCTTCGTGGAGTGGCTCGCGGAGCAGTCGCCGGAGTTCCAGCAACGGCTGACGGACAGGTATAACCGCAAGTTCAACTGCTTCGTGCGTCCGCAGTACGACGGTTCGCACCAGACGTTCCCCGACCTCGACCTGAAAGCCCTCGAAATGCGGTTCGGCATCAAGGACGTGTACCAAAGCCAAAAGGATTGTATCTGGATGCTGAAGCAGAACGGCGGGGGCATCTGCGACCATGAGGTAGGTACGGGCAAAACGTTGATTATGTGCGTGGCGGCGCACGAGATGAGGCGGCTGGGGCTGGCGCACAAACCGATGATTATCGGACTGAAAGCCAACGTCGCGGAGATCGCCGAGTGCTACCGCACGGCCTACCCGAACGCGAAGATACTCTATGCCTCGGAAAAGGACTTTTCGCCCGAAAACCGCGTGCGGTTCTTCAACAACATCAAGAACAACGACTACGATTGCGTGATTATGTCGCACGACCAGTTCGGCAAGATACCACAGTCGCCTGAATTGCAGCAGCGCATCCTGCAAGCCGAGCTGGATACGGTGGAGGAAAACCTCGACGTGCTGCGCAGTCAGGGCAAGGAGATTTCGCGGGCAATGCTCCGGGGGTTGGAGAAGCGCAAGATCAACCTTTCGGTGAAGCTGGAGAATATCGCCCACGCCATCAAGTCGCGCACGGACGACGTGGTGGACTTTAAGCAGATGGGCATCGACCATATTTTTGTGGACGAGAGCCACCAATTCAAAAACCTGATGTTCAACACGCGCCACGACCGCGTGGCCGGGCTGGGCAATCAGGACGGCAGCCAAAAGGCACTCAACATGCTCTACGCCATCCGTACCATACAGGAGCGCACGGGTAAGGATTTGGGTGCGACGTTCCTCTCCGGTACGACTATCAGCAACTCGCTGACGGAGTTGTACCTGCTGTTCAAATACCTGCGCCCGAAAGAGCTGGAGCGGCAGGACATCAATTCGTTCGATGCGTGGGCGGCCATCTTCGCCAAAAAAAGCGTGGATTTTGAGTTTTCGGTGACGAACAACATCGTCCAGAAAGAACGCTTCCGCTACTTTATCAAAGTGCCGGAGCTGGCGGCGTTCTACTCCGAGATTACCGACTACCGCACGGCAGAGGACGTGGGCGTTGATCGACCGGACAAGAGCGAGATACTCCACAACATTCCGCCGACGCCCCAGCAGGAGGAGTTTATACAGAAATTGATGCAGTTCGCACAGTCGGGCGACGCGACTATCCTCGGACGCGCACCGCTCTCCGAAACGGAGGATAAGGCCAAGATGTTGATCGCCACAGACTATGCCCGCAAAATGGCTCTTGACATGCGGCTGATCGACCGGGAGCTGTACGAAGACCACCCCGACAACAAGGCAAGCCAATGTGCCAAGATGATTGCGGAATACTACCGCAAGTACGACGCGCAGAAAGGCACGCAGTTCGTCTTCTCGGATTTGGGGACGTTCCAGCCGGGGCAGTGGAACGTGTATAGCGAGATTAAGCGCAAGCTAATCGAGGATTACGGCATTCCCTCCTCCGAGATTCGCTTCATACAGGAGTGCAAGAACGAGAAAGCACGCAAGGCCGTTATCGACGCGATGAACGAGGGACGGGTGCGGGTGATCTTCGGCTCGACCTCCATGCTCGGCACGGGTGTCAATGCACAGAAACGAGCCGTCGCGGTGCATCACCTCGACACGCCGTGGCGACCCTCCGACCTCGCGCAGCGGGACGGGCGAGCCGTCCGTAAGGGCAACGAGATTGCCAAGCTCCATGCAGACAACAAAGTGGATGTGATAATTTATGCCGTGGAAAAGTCGCTCGATAGCTATAAGTTCAACCTACTACATTGCAAGCAGACCTTTATCAGTCAGCTTAAAAGTGGTGCATCAGGCAGCCGTACCATCGACGAGGGGGCAATGGACGAAAAGTCGGGCATGAACTTCTCGGAGTACATGGCCATTCTTTCCGGCAATACCGACCTGCTCGACAAAGCCCGTATGGAGAAAAAGGTAGCGGCATTGGAGAGCGAACGCAAATCGTTCCATAAGGCCAAGAGCGGCTCCGTCTGGAAATTGGAGGAGTACACCAAGACGCTTGCGCACAACAACGACTGCATCGCCAAGATGTCGGCGGACTACGATTTGTTCCTTTCACGGGTGCAGACCGACAAGGAGGGCAACAAGCTCAATGCCGTGCGCCTCGACGGATTGGAGGCCACCGACCACAAAAGCGTCGGCACACGCTTACAGGAGATTGCCAAGAATGCCACCACAGGCGGCGAGTACCTGCGCATCGGTGAGCTGTACGGCTTCCCGATTCTCGTCAAAACCGAACCCGTGGTAAAAGACGGGGTTGAAAGCAAACAAAACCGTTTCTTCGTGGAGGGTGCGTTCAAGTACACCTACAACAACGGGCAGATTGCGATGGCCGACACCAAAGCGGCGGCGATGAATTTCCTCAATGCGCTGGAGCGCATACCGAAGTTGGTCGAGCAGTACAAAGCGCAGAATGTAACCTACGAGCGGGACATTCCGATTTTGCAGCAGACCGTGGGCGGCGTATGGAAAAAGGAGGATGAGTTGAAGCAGTTGAAATCGGAGGTCGCGGCGTTGGAGCGCAAGATTCAGCTTACGCTATTGCCGCAGCAATCGCAAGCGGCGGAAAGGCAAAGCGACAGTATTAAGATACAATCGCAAACCTCCGGCGTATTGGTAGAAAATACAGTTGCCGGGGACGGAGGTACAAATAATACGTTATCCACTTCACAATTCATTGGTGAACATATTCATGTTATCCGATCAAAGTCCGTAGATGATTATCCTCTTCAAGGGAAGAAAATGAAATTATAGTCAATCACGGAGGTACAAAACACTGTATCTCCGTGATTAAAAAAAACAAAAAATCAGTAGATATTTTTGTCTTTTCAAAAAACATTCGTAGTTTTGCGAACAACAAATAAGAATGAGAATGGAAAATAAAGAATATACCGTAGCACAAGAGCAACTTGCCCGTTTTGCCAAAGCAATGGGGCATCCGGCCCGGATTGCCATACTTCACTTTCTGGCAAAGCAGGATTGTTGTTTTTTCGGGGATATACATGAGGTGTTACCTATTGCAAAAGCAACCGTATCGCAACATTTGAAGGAATTAAAAGATTCCGGATTGATTCAGGGTTCTATTGAGCCGCCTAAAGTGAGATATTGCATTAACAGGGAAAATTGGCTGATCGCTCAAAAGTTGTTTATCACGTTGTTTGAAAACTGTTGCCCCAAGCAGGACAGTTGTTGCGGATAAGGGCTATTTTTTTAGTTATTATGTTCGCAATTCGACGAATTGCAAATATTAAAGATATGAAAAAACTCGTTTTTTTACTCTTTGCCCTATCGGTTACAATTGTGTGCGGGGCACAAAGTTATTGGCCGGAACAGTCTGTAAAGGATATGAATGGGAGGACAAGGAACCTCAAGGATTTTGCATCGGAGAAAGGGACTACTTTATTTGTTTTTTGGAAAACGTGTTGTCCGAATAATATTACGATGATAGAGGAATTGTATGAGGTGTGGTCGGAATATGAGAATGAAGAAAAACCGATAAGGGTGGTTTTGGTATCTGTGGATGATCAGCGTACAGCCTCCCGTGTAAAGCCTATTGTCAGTTCAAATGGATGGGATTGGGAGGTCATTATGGATAAGAATGGAGATTTGGCACGAACCTACAATATAATTATTCCACCTCAATGGATCGCTTTTGACCGAACCGGGAAGGAGATTTTCAGATGCAAAATAACAAACGGCTCTCTCGATACCGGGATATTTTTCAGAGAGCTGGTTGATAAAATCAATAAAAACAATTAAATCAAAAGATTATGAAAAGAGTAATTTTATTATTGACGATTTGTTTGGGATTGTTCGCCTGCGGTAACAGTAATGCGAAAGGGAACAAAACAGCGGAGAAACAAGCAGAAAAAGACCGTGTAGAAGTGCTTTATTTTCACGGTAAGCAGCGTTGCGCAACATGTATAGCGATAGAAAAGAATGCAAAGGCCGCAATAGAGGCAGCTTTTGCCGATGAATTGAAAAATGGTACGGTAGTATTCAGGACGATTGATATTTCTAAAGCTGAAAATGAAGCTATCGCTGATAAGTATGAGGTGACGTGGTCGTCGCTTTTTGTCAGCAAATGGAAAGACGGCAAGGAAATTAAGGAGAATATGACCGAATATTCTTTTGCAAATGCACGTACCGCTCCCGACACGTACAAAGAGGGTTTGGTGAAGAAGGTAAAGGAAATGCTAAAATAATGTCTTATGGAGTGGCTACAATCTTTGTTGGATAGCAGTACAACCCCGGCTCTGACCGCTTTTTTGCTGGGGTTACTAACCGCTGTATCGCCCTGCCCGTTAGCGACCAATATTGCAGCAATCGGGTTTATCGGAAAGGATATTGAAAACCGTCGCCGCATTTTCCGCAACGGATTGTTATATACTTTCGGTCGTGTGATTGCCTATACCTTATTGGGCGTTGTGTTGATTCTCGTGTTGAAAGAGGGTTCGAGTTTGTTCGGTATTCAAAAGTTTATCGGCAAATACGGTGAAATGATACTTGGCCCTGCTTTGTTGCTGATCGGTTTGTTTATGTTGGTCGGCCATAAGCTGAAGTTGCCGTCGTTCGGTTTCAAAGGCAACGGAGAGGGTTTGGCGCGACGCGGCGGCTGGGGAGCTTTATTGTTGGGGATGTTGTTCGCTATGGCGTTTTGCCCTACGAGCGGAGTGTTTTATTTCGGGATGCTGATTCCGATGTCTGCAACGGCTCCGGCTGGTTATCTGCTTCCGGTTGTTTTTGCAGTAGCAACTGCCTTACCTGTTTTGGTGGTAGCTTGGATATTGGCTTTCAGTGTACAGCATATCAGTAGTTTTTATGGCAAAATGCAAACTATCCAGAAATGGTTGAACCGGATTGTCGGAGGATTATTTACGATGATCGGTTTGTATTATTGCATCCTGATGTATTTATGATTTTTTATACATATATTGTTCGTAATTAGACGAATAATAATTAACAATTAAATAATTCAGATTATGGAAATTAAAGTTTTAGGAGCCGGTTGTGCCAAGTGTAAGACAACCTATGAAATGATCGAGAAGGTGGTGAAGGAGAATAATCTCGATGTGACGCTTACCAAAGTAGAGGATATTATGGAACTGCTTAATTACAATATTATGAGTACCCCGGCGGTGGTTGTGGATGGAGAGGTTAAGATCAAAGGGCACGTTCCGACAGAGAATGAGATCAAAAAGATGCTCGGTATTTAATTCAATTTTGTATGGATACTAAAAAGGAGTTGAAAATCCTCTTTTGGATTGTCGCCGTTTTTGCGGCTGTCTTTTTTATGCCACTCGGCAGTGAGCGGTTTATGACAGCGATAGATGCTACGCTCGATTTGTCGAAATGGTATGCACAGGAACACGTTGTGTTGTGTTTATTGCCTGCTTTTTTTATTGCAGGTGTGATTGCTGTTTTTGTCAGTCAGGGATCGGTTCTCAAATATTTCGGAGCCAATGCAAAGAAATGGCTGTCTTATACGGTGGCAGCAGTTTCCGGGGGTATTCTGGCGGTCTGCTCGTGTACCATTTTACCGTTATTCACCAGTATTTATAAGCGTGGTGCGGGTTTAGGCCCGGCGATTGCTTTTCTTTATTCAGGCCCGGCGATTAGTATTTTGTCTATTATCCTGACGGCCCGGATTCTGGGTTTTGAGATGGGTGTGGCTCGAATTATCGGAGCAATTTTGTTTTCGGTGGTAATCGGTCTTGCGATGTCTTTCATTTTCCGCAAGGAAGAGAAGGCGAAAAAGGAGCAGCAGATGAATATTGTGCCTCCACCCGAAAAACGACCGATGTGGCAAACGTCGTTTCATTTCTTTACGCTGGTGCTGATCCTTGTGTTTGCCAATTGGGGTGCGCCTGCTGCTTCGGACACGGGTTTATGGTCTTATATTTTTGCCTATAAATGGTATATAACGGGAGTTTTTGCGCTTTTGATGTGCTGGTCGCTTATCCGGATATTGAAATTGCGTGCAACTTGGGTGGTGCTGGGTGCGGCTGTAACCTTGCTTTCAGCATTCCTTGCCGGAGCATTTATTGCTAATGCCAAATTGGTTCCGCTTGTGCCGATGATAGTAGGCATCACTGCATTGTCAGTGATATTGCTTTTTGACAAGCGGGATGACGAAAACCGGGAGTGGGCATTATCTTCGTGGGGATTTGCAAAACAGATTTTACCGTTGCTGGCTATCGGTGTAGTGACTGCCGGGTTTTTGCTGGGTTCAACGCACGATAATACATCTATTGCCGGGGTTATTCCCAATAGCTGGATTGAATGGGCTGTGGGTGGAAATTCGTTGCTTTCAAATTTCTTTGCAAGTTTCACGGGGGCATTCATGTATTTTGCCACGCTGACAGAAGTTCCGATTATTCAAGGTCTGCTCGCCTCCGGTATGGGTAAAGGCCCCGCGCTTGCCCTGCTTTTGGCTGGCCCCTCGTTGTCGTTGCCGAATATGCTGGTGATCCGTGGTGTGATGGGAACGAAAAAAACGGCGGTATATGTTGCGCTTGTCATTGTTATGGCTACTATTTCGGGATTTGTATTCGGAAATTTGTTTTAACCGACGATGTGTAAGAAGGTCTATATTCTAATCATGGCCGTGTTATCGGGTATAGTGGTTTGTTCCGCTCAAAATGCGGAACAGGCTTTCCCGGTAACGGGTAAACCTATTCTTACGATTTTTGCGAATTATAAGGCAGGGCTTGGGAATGTAAATCAGGTTTCGGGGTTTAATCTGGATCGGGCTTTTGTCGGGTATGAGGCTTTTCTTCCGAAAGGGTTTTCAGCTAAAGTCGTATTGAATGTAGAAACGTATAAGGGGGACGAAGGCAGGACGCGGTTTGGAAGTTATCTTAAAAACGCGCAGGTGAATTGGGTAAAAGGTGGTTTTTCCACCTCTTTGGGACTTGTGAATTTGAAGCAGTTTTCCGAACAGGAGGAAGCATGGGGACATCGTTATATTTTCCGGTCATTTCAAGAGGAATATGGATTCGCTTATTGTGAAGACATTGGAATTGTGGCCGGATATGATTTTTCCCGTTTTATTTCTGCTGATATAGCTTTTACTAATGGAGAAGGGCGGAAATTCAAGAATGGGGATAATAATTACCGATATGGCGGCGGGGTTACGCTGCGTCCGCTGGAGGGATTGTTATTGCGGGCTTATGCCGATGTGTATAGCCGTCCCGACACAAGCAACATGGGGGATGGTGTCCTTAAAGACCAATATTCTTTGGCTCTTTTTGCCGGATATACGCATCGTTATTTTTCTATCGGAGGAGAGTTCAATAAGTCCTTTAATCATCGGTTTGCTTCCGGTCGGGATTTAACGGGTTATTCTGTTTACGCAACTGTTCCGTTGTATAAAACTTTGCAGTTTTACGGGCGTTTTGACCTGCTGGAATCGGATCATGATTGGAACCGACAGAATGACGGACATGCGATTATTGCAGGGTTGGATTACCAGCCCATACGGTATTTCAGGGTATCTCCTAATTTCCAGAGTTGGAAAGGCGCAGGCCAGAAACGAAATAATTATTTACTTATTAGTGTCGAACTGAAAATTTAATGAATTTGATTATGAAAATTTTGATTCTTTGTACAGGTAACAGTTGCCGCAGCCAAATGGCACATGGTTTTTTGCAGTCATTCGATGCCTCTTTAGAGGTACACTCGGCAGGAACGAATCCCGCCCGGCAAGTGAATCCGACGGCGGTTGAGGTTATGCGAGAAGTGGGAATAGATATATCCGGGCATGAGCCTAAAGATGTGGAACGGTATCTCAATGAGGAATGGGATTATGTCATTACGGTATGCGGAGGAGCGAATGAGGGTTGTCCGATGTTTAACGGTAGTGTGAAGCATCGTTTGCATCTGGGATTTGATGATCCCTCCGAAGTAACGGGGACGCCGGATTTTGTTCTGGAAGAGTTTCGCCGTGTGCGCGATGAGATCAAAAAGGGATTTGCAGAGTTTTATGTTACGGAAATTCTTAAACGGGAGTTGCCGAAATGCTCCTGCGGAGGAAAGTGTTAAACAGTAAATTGTATGGAAAGGAAAGAAGGAATTGGTTTTTTTGAGCGTTACCTGACTTTGTGGGTTGCGCTTTGTATTCTTGCAGGGATTGCAGTTGGGCAATGGTTGCCTGCCGTTCCTGCAACGCTTGGCAAGCTGGAGTATGCTAATGTGTCGATTCCGGTAGCGATTCTGATCTGGCTGATGATTTATCCGATGATGCTGAAAGTGGACTTTCAGAGCGTGAAAAATGTTGGACGACGACCGAAAGGTATTTTGATAACAGGGGTAACGAATTGGTTGATAAAGCCTTTTACAATGTTCGGTATCGCATGGTTGTTTTTCTTCGTGATTTTCAAAAATCTGATTCCTGGGGATTTGGCTGATCAGTATCTTGCCGGAGCCGTATTACTTGGGGCAGCTCCCTGCACGGCAATGGTGTTTGTATGGAGTTATCTTACGAAAGGGGACGCGGCTTATACGCTGGTGCAGGTTGCAGTGAACGATTTGATTATTCTTGTAGCGTTTGCGCCTATTGTGGCGTTCTTGCTCGGTGTGGGTGGGGTGTCGATTCCGTGGGATACGTTGTTGCTTTCGGTGGTACTGTTTGTAGTCATTCCTTTAGGTGCGGGTGTCATTACACGTTTGTGGGTAGTGAAGCGTAAAGGTATCGACTATTTCAATAATGTATTTGTAAAGAAATTCGACAACCTGACGGTTGGCGGCTTGTTACTGACACTTATCATTCTCTTTTCGTTTCAGGGTGAAACGATTCTCCGTAACCCGCTTCATATCCTGTTGATCGCTGTGCCACTCGTCCTGCAAACGGTATTGATTTTCTTTGTGGCTTATGGCTGGGCAAAATGGTGGCGACTGCCGCATGATGTAGCTGCACCTGCGGGAATGATCGGAGCCAGCAATTTTTTCGAGTTGGCTGTTGCTGTTGCAATCTCGCTGTTCGGCTTGCATTCCGGTGCAGCTTTGGCAACGGTGGTCGGTGTGTTGGTGGAGGTTCCGGTGATGCTGATGTTGGTGAGGATCGCTAACAATACACGTCGGTATTTTAAGCAAACCTAATGACGAATTATGAAAAAATACAGATGTTATATTCCTGTCGTTCTGATTCTTTTGTTGTTTTTTTCTTTGTTTTTCTTCCGGGGCAATCTAATCCGTTATGCGTCCCGGAATATGACGGCAGGAATGGAAACGACAGAAAAGAGTACAGTTGAAAGTACCCTGTCAGAGCAATATGATTATAGTAAGAATAAGAAAAGCTATGATTATACATTTCTCGAATTTGGCTCGATTGGTTGTCATTCCTGCCGTCAAATGGAATATGTCATGGAAGAAATCAAACAAAAATACAGCAATCGGGTAAATGTCGTGTTTGTAAATGTCAGCCGGAAGGAAAATAAGGATTTGGTTGATTATTTCGGAATTGTGACGATACCTGCACAGGTTTTGCTCGATAAGAATGGGAAAAAGTATTTCAGGCATAACGGGTATTTGTCGGCGGATGATTTATCAAAGCATTTTAAGTAAAGGATAAAAACCTGCCTTGTTTAACGGTTTTTATCGAAAGATTTGAATGATTTGGATTTAAGATTTGGCCGTTCAGATGAATCATCGTATATTTGCGATGAATTAAAAAACAGAGAGAGTATGGCATTTAGTAAGGCAGGTGATTTTGAGGAAAAGGATGTATTGGTGGCCCGTTTTGCCAAAGCGTTAAGTCATCCGGCGCGTGTGGCAATTTTGCGTATGCTTGCCAAACAAACGGCTTGTTATTGCGGTGATCTGGTACAGGAATTACCTATTGCACAGGCAACGGTTTCGCAGCATTTGAAAGAGTTGAAAGATGCCGGGCTGATCGAAGGTGAAATCACTCCTCCCAAAGTCCGGTATTGTATCAATAGAGCGAATTACGATTTGGCAAGATCGTATTTTGATGATTTGTTTATCTGAAATTTTTTATCTATATATATCGTATATATACGATATACAATAACAAAAGAAAGAAAAAATGAGTAATACAAAAACAATTTGGTCGGTTATTGCAGGTCTTTTATCTTCAGTGTTTGCATTTTTAGGTATAGTGAGTTGCTGCGGTATGCCTATTCTTGCAGGAGTATTGGCTGCATTGGGCATCGGAGCCTCGCAGTTAAGTTTCTTTGTCGAATTTCGGGGGTGGTTTATTGCATTTGCAATTATATCGCTTCTGTTCGGCTTTTATCAAGTTTATTTTAAGAGGTCGTGCAGTTGCTGTTGTGAGGAAAATGTTTCTGATGAGAGTTTGAAGAAACAGGCAAGAGCGAGAGGTTTTCAAAAAATATTTTTGTGGGTTGGTGCTGTAATTATCCTTGTTCTTCTTTTGGTGGGTAACCGTGCGAAGCAGCCGACAATTGAAGACAGTTGTTGTCCGGCACAGCAAGAAGCGGTATTGCCTGCTGCGGAGGGTTGCTGCGGATCGGTTGTTTCGGAAAAGGTAGAGAGTTGTTGCGCAACGGCTAATGAGATGCCTGCGCAAGAGTTGGAAAATAATTGTTGTGAAAGTAATTGTAATTAAATTGGTATGAATACGTTAATTGAAACTTTGGAGTATTTTGTATTTATCACTATTGAACTGATAGCACTCTTTATGCTGATTAGTGCTGCGGTTGAGATTATCCTGATGTATATTCCGGAAGAGAAGATACGGAAGAAGCTATCCGGTGCAGGTATTTTCGGTAATGTGATTGCAGCGGGGTTCGGTGCTTTGACACCTTTCTGTGCTTGTTCTACTATTCCGATGACGGTAGGATTTCTGAATGCGGGTGTGCCTTTCGGTTCTACGATGTCGTTTCTGATAGCTTCGCCGTTGTTAAACCCGATTATTATCGGTATGCTGGGGGCTATGGTGGGAGTAAAAGCTATGATTATCTATTTTGTGATGGCTTTTCTTTGCTCGGTGGTTTTCGGTTATGTGCTGGAGAAGATCGGAGCGCAAAAGTATGTGAAGAATGTGCGCCTGAAAAGCAGTTCTTCGTGTTGTTCCGGTGAACAATTGGATAAGAGGTCATTGCCTTTTGGCCGAAAGCTGAAACTTGCTTTTCAGAGTGCATGGGGAAGTTTGCGGCCTATCATGGTTTATTTGCTTATCGGCGTTGCTCTCGGAGCGGGTATTTACGGTTATATGCCGCAGGATTTTGTGATGAAAATTGCCGGGCCGGATAATCCGTTTGCCGTTCCGGTAGCCGCTATATTGGGGGTTCCGCTTTATATACGGGCAGAAACAGCGATTCCGATCGGTGTGGCTCTGATGGGGAAAGGAATGAGCATCGGAGCCGTGATTGCTTTGGTTATCGGCGGCGCAGGAATGGCGATACCGGAGATGTCCATGCTGGCAAGTATATTCAAGAAGAAACTTGTGGCTATGATTGTGGCCGTGATATTTATTACAGCCGTCGTTTCCGGTTATTTGTTTAATGTTTTATTATAATTTACGATTTATGGAAGAGAAAAAAGAAAAGAAAGGCTTTTGGGCATCGTTGTTTTCGCCCAAACCATGCAGTTGTTCATGTGGGAACTCTATTGTTGAGGAGTTGGAGGAAGCGAATCAACTTTCCCCGGAAAATACGGGTGAAGACGAGAGTAAAACTAAAAAGGAATCCGACAAGGATAATGAATCATCTTGTGGATGTTGCTAACGAATCTCTTGGGAGTAGTATAATACATCACTAATAAGATGAGTAAATATTCTTTATACTCAATAAGATTAAAAATAGTAATGGGCTATTGTCTGCTCATTACTGTTTTTTTATTCGTACTGCTCCGCATTTATAAAGAGAATAATAATCTGATTGAGCTGGATAAAGAAACAAGAGAAATATCCGAACAACGTCGTCAAACTGAACAGATTGTTATCCGGTTATTAAATTTATCGTTTCAGGGCGAACAATTAGTTGGTTGGCGGGAAAAGGATGTAGAGGAATATCGCAACAAACGGGATTCAGTAGCAAATTTGCTTAAAGCATTACGGCTGCGATTGAACGCTCCCCAACAATGTAACCGTATTGACAGCGTCCTATATCTGCTAAAAGCTAAAGAAGAACATTTGATAGCCATCCTACAAGATATACAAGAGTTACGCGAAGGCTATGATATTGTCCAAAACCGTATTCCTGATGTTATCAGCAAAACGAAATATCAGAGCGAAGACCTTTCTGAACGCCTGCAAGAGAATATAGAGAAAGGACGTAAACAAATAAGTGGCTTTAAGGGTTTATTCCGCAATAAGAAAAAGTTACGCGAACAGACCGAGCAGGAGAATAAAACGATTTTACGAAGCGTCCAAAGACGTCAGGCAGGAACCCTGCATATTATGGCGGGCGAAATAGCCAACACACAAACTGCTAAAACGATGCAGTTACTCTCCCACGTCGATAGTCTTACCGTCCGAAACGCCTATCTGAACCAACAGATCAATCGCTTGCTTACGGATTTCGGTATCGCAGACCGTGGTATCCGGGAAAAGATAATTGAACGGGAATTGTTTGGACGTAAAAGAGCGGTTATGACTGTTTCGGTATTAAGTGTTATCGCTTTATTGCTCGCTATTGTATTTTATATATTGCTTCACAGGGATATTCAGGAAAGACATCGTAATCGCATTCGTCTGGAGAAAAGCAATAAACGAAACGAAGAATTACTCGCCAGCCGCAAGAACATGATGCTTACGGTGAGCCATGATCTGCGTGCGCCGCTTGCGGCAATCAACTGTTATGCAGAATTGCTGCCCAACGAACGGAGAAAAGAGAACCGCCACCATTATAGTGAAGCAATCCTGCAATCTTCCAATAGAATGTTGTCGCTGCTGAATACCTTGCTGCATTATGACCGTTTAGAAACGGGTAAGGAACAAGCAGAGAATACGCCGTTTCGTCTGAAAAGCCTCGCAGATGCGCTGGCTGCGGAATACGCTCCGCTGGCAACGAAAAAACAATTGGAGCTTACTACTTGCTACGACGGTGAAGATGTAATCGTGGCAGGTGATCGGGGGCGGATTCTGCAAATCGCAGGCAATCTTCTGTCCAACGCCTTAAAATTCACCAGCACGGGGTATGTCAGCCTGTTTCTTGAGTATCGAAGCGGTGAATTACTCCTCCGCGTGGAGGATACGGGAAGCGGGATGACGGAGGAACAAACAAAACGTATTTTCGAGCCTTTCGAGCGGCTGGGCAATGCCGAAACAGAGGATGGTTTCGGTTTGGGACTTTCGATCACACTTGCGTTGGTCGAACTGCTGAAAGGGCGGATAGATGTTCACAGCCGCCTCGAAGTGGGTACGACGTTTACGGTGTACCTACCGCTCCCTGTGTGCAGCGAGGAGAGCCTGCTCCGGCAACCGACCGAACCGGACACCTTACCCGCCGACCTGCGCGTGATCATTGTGGATAACGACGCGGTACTGCTTGCGATGACTGTGGAAATGTTCTGTCGCTCGAAAATCCATGCCGAGGGTTGTCGCAGCGCACGGGAATTGATGGAGTGCCTGCGCACGCAACGGTACGATATGGTGCTGACGGATATAATGATGCCCGACATAAACGGATTCGGGTTGCTGGAGTTGCTGCGCACGTCCAATATTGAAGCGGGGAAAATGATTCCTGTTGTGGCTATGACTGCCCGTGCGGAGCGCAACACCGATGAGTTTCTTCGTGCCGGATTTGCCGGATGCCTCTATAAACCGTTTTCCCGCGCGGAATTGTTCGCCACCGTGCGACAATGTATCGTAAAGCGGACGGGAGAGCCGCTTTACAAAGCGGATTTCAGCGGGTTATTTTCCGGAGAACGGAACGATGGGGAAATGCTCGCTTTGGTAATGCAGGAAACCGGAAAAAGTATGGCAGCTCTTGCCGACGCATTGGATCGGGACGACCGTGAAAGCATAGCCACCCTTACGCACCAGCTTTTGCCCTTGTGGGAGGTGTTACGAATAGATGCGCCCCTACAAGACCTCCGTAAGGCGTTATCCGTTTCCGGCAGTATGGACGATGCAGTTCGCAAAGCTGTCAGAGAAGTTCTTGCCGCAGGAAAGCGTCTGACCGAACAGGCACAGCGCAGAAAGGAGGGCTATGGGTAAGGTTCTGATCATTGAAGACGACCTCGTTCTTTGCCGAGTGCTAAGGAATTGGCTGGAGCGAAAACGGATGCGGGTGGAATGCGTTTGCTCGGTAGCCCAAGCGCGTAAAACGATAGCCGCCACGGATGCCGACATCATCCTCTCGGATATGCGCCTGCCCGACGGCGACGGCATCGGGATATTGGAATGGATGAATGAAAACCGCTACCGCATTCCGTTTATCGTCATGACACAGCACGCCGAAGTCTTGTCCGCTGTGCGAGCCATGAAGCTGGGCGCGGAAGATTACCTGCCCAAACCCTTCCAACCCGAAACCCTGTACACGATGCTCAACGGTCTGCTCCGGCGCAAAGAGGCGGCAATGGAGCGTAACCAAATGATATTCCGCAGGAATAGTAAACAGAGCCGTGAAGTGGAACGGCGTGCCCTGCTGGTCGGCTCTACGGATATGTCGGTACTTGTACGTGGAGAGAACGGTACGGGCAAAGAACACGTCGCCCTTGCCATTCACAAGGCAAGCCCGCGAGCTATCGCACCGTTTGTCCCTGTCGATTGCGGTTCCATCCCCAAAGAGCTGGCGGCCTCGGAGTTTTTCGGGCACGTCAAGGGGGCGTTCACCGGGGCGACAGATAACAAGTCAGGGGTATTTCACGAAGCCGAGGGCGGCACGCTCTTTCTGGACGAGGTGGGGAACTTGCCTTACGAGGTGCAGATGTTGCTGTTGCGAGCGTTGCAGGAACGCCGCTATCGTCCGGTGGGCAGTAAGCGTGAGATATCATGTGACGTGCGGATCGTAGCCGCCACGAACGAAAACATGGAAAAAGCAATTGCCGAGGGACGATTCCGTGAGGATTTGTACCATCGTCTAAATGAGTTTACAATTGAAGTTCCACCGCTGCGGGAATGCCGGGATGATATTCTGCCGCTGGCGGAGTTCTTTTTGAAACAGGGTTGTGATGAAATGAATAAGAGGGTTACGGGATTCTGTGCCGAAGCCCGGAAGAAGCTGCAAACCTACGGCTGGCCGGGAAATGTAAGGGAGCTGAAGAACACCATTAGAAAAGCCGTTCTGCTCTGCGAAAGCGATACGCTGAAAGCGGAAGATTTGGATATGCCTGCCGAAAACACAACGGACGGATTTGCTTTGAAAGCTGAAAACGAGGAGAAAGAAAAGATTATCAAAGCGTTGGAAACGGCAAAATACAACAAGGCATTGGCTGCGGGGTTGCTCCGAATCAGCCGCCCGACTTTGTATGAAAAGATGAAAAAATACGGTATCGAGCCGGAAAAATAATTGTTTATTAGAAAGAATGGAGGGAAAGATGTATCTTTGAAAACGAATTAGAAAAACATAGCGGAAAACCGTGTTTTCCGTTGAGATATAAGACATAAGTTCGCAAGACGTTTCAAACAAGAATCTGGTAAATTCACGAAACAGGGACTATTGCGTAATGCTTATGCTATGCTTTGTCATAGCGTGGGCTTACGTTATCCTGTTCAGGCATACCAGAGCCTTTGTTTGAGTAGCGTGAGTTCCACGCTACTTTTTTACCTCTTGGAACATTTTTGGCAATACGACGTTTTATCCAATAAAACAAGAGGTAATGATGAAAATACAGATTGCAGCAACCGTTTCTGCCGACGCATTCTTGCTGCCCCCAAACACCATACCGAGCCGATGGCCTTTCACACAGAAATACACTCTTGCAGCATTGCGGGAGCGGGCGGATCTGCTCCTGCATAAAAACTCCTCGCTGCTTTCCCTGCTTGCTGAAAAGCGAGAATCTACCGACACGACCTACCTCGTGGAAGCAACGCCGGAAACGGTAGAATTGATTAAAGGTTTGTTACTGTACAATCTGGTGGACGTATTGATTCTCTATATCGTGCCGTCCGGTCAGAGCAATGGCGGCATTGCCTTATCTGAAATCATTCGCTTATCCGATTGGGAAATGGACGAGGAGCATAATTTGGCGCAAGAGGCCGTATGCCGGATTTACCGCCGTAAATGACCGAAAAGCGTAAACCCGCTTTACATGGTGTAAGGTTATCTTACACTTTCTGAAAGTGTCCTATTTCAGCATTCAAATAATTCATGTTATTTATCCGCTGGGTATAAGGTACTTATATTATGGTGTCTTGAAAAAATCATTCTTCCGGAACAGGGTTTGTCTTTTGTTAAGCGTGCGCACACGAATTAACATGAAGTGTAACAACCCAAAACAGAATGAGAATGGATTTTCTTATACTTACGGAAACCGAATTTTTCCGCCTTGTAAATAGCGATAGCGACTGCCGCAAGTTGAATGCAGCCTACCGGGAGTTTATAAACAAAGTATTCACCTTTTGTTGCTCCGCTCCGTCTGACCTGCGGCAACTTGTCGGCACGCTCGTCTATACGGAGATCGAATTGAGCAGCCTGCATGAAAAGCTCACGCCGCAAGGCGATGACCGAGCCTGCCATGCCCGCAAAGCCATGTCGTTCATCCGCAGGATGCTGAAACACCTCCAAACCCAAGTGCCACCACTATCCACCCCTAAATCCGATGTTCAATCTGCGCCTTTCCGCTGGACGGGCAGCCTTGTCGAATTGGTCGAGATAATCTATGCGTTGAATGAGATCGGCTGCATCAACGACGGATGCAGCGACATCAAGGAGCTGACGGCCTATTTCGGCTCGCTGCTCGGTCTGGAAATCAAAGACAGCCATTGCTACAACGCCTATTCGGATATGAAACGCCGTAAAAGCGAGAGCCGGACGTATTTCCTCGACAAGCTGCGCGAACGGCTGAACCTGCGTATGCAGCGGGATGATGCACGGGAGCAAATGAGGAGATAGCCAGATAAATAAACGGGGATTATATATAACGTTTCCCGTTTATTACTATTTTTGCAATATATATCATTATAAACCTTATTTTATATGGCATTTACTCGTGCACTCTACTATCCTACGATTGATATACACAATGAGAATTGGCTAAAAACGGCGATTCTTTATTGGGATGAAATTAATACGATTGTACCATCATCAATAGCTAATCCTTATGAACAACAGGTTACTCAATTTTTAGCGGATGAAGGTGTTGTCAGACCTCTCTATGTCAATTCTGATATGGATTTGATAGAGGACTTGGCCAATGATGTGTTAAATTACTTAAATAGCAATGAGGGATATCAAGTCCTAATTCATCCGGAAAATGGAATCGCGCTGCATTCTCAAAAATTACCGCGAGAAATTCAACAGTTATATCGAATCCATCCGGGAAAAATGGCTCACGAAATATGGTATCAACTACGTGAATATTTGGATAGAGATGGATGGTTACATGTAAATGGAGGCTTTGCCAATTTCTATATGACATTACTCACAAATCGACTTTGTGAACATTATGGCATATCTCCTTTGACAGACAATTCTTATGTATCAAAATTTAATGATTTAGTCAGATTGGATAATCAGGTTGCAATATATAGCGAACGGGACGAACCGTGGAGGCATAGATATATTCGCAACAGAGGTTCTCAATTAGCGCAAGGTATCTTAATGGATTTAACTTTTAATGGTATAAGTATATCGGAGGATGTTTCTATTGCTGATATACTAAATTTCAAAAGACAACATCAAGACGAATTAGGGTTATTCAGAACAAATATTGAGAACCTTACCAGAAATATTCCGGTCGATGCATCCATTGAACAAATCCGGCAACAAGTTAATGATATTTATGTAAATCAATTCTTGCCGGGCTATAATAATTTGAAGAAATCATTGGACGGAGCAGGCATAAAATCGTTTGTTAATAATCTTATAAAAATATCTTTTTTTTCAACCGGAGCAACGGCAGTTCCTGCTGCTTTACTTGGAATGTCTATACCCTCTGCCCTATTAGCAGGTGCAGGGATTTCGATAATATCTTCTTTGGTTTCGTATAATGTTGATAGGCAAGCAACTTTGAGAGATAATCCGTATTCCTATTTATTAGCAATGAATAATGGTATATAAAAGAATCCTCGCAGGAAATTAGCGAGGATTCTTTAATTTGTCAATCTATTTCTGTTGTAACAGATGCGCCAACGCCGGATCGTTCTTGATGCGCTCCAACTCGTCGGCGACGATTTGCCGCACGTCGGCTTTGATGCGGTTGTAATTCTCCTGAATCTGCTCTTTCATGCGGTCGTTGCCCTCCTCGTCGGTGAAATCGGTAATGACGGGAATCTTTTTGTAGGCACTCTCCTCGCGTTTCACTCGCTCGGCGTCCACGACAATCTCAGCGTGGAAAATCTTTTGCTCGATGCGCTCGGTAAAGTTATCCGACACCGAGCCTACGAACATTCCCTGCGTCAAACCGGAAATTTTGCTCGGCGGAATGAGCGAATCCATCTGCGTATTGATAGAGGTGGATTTGTCGTTTCGGTTGATGGTAATGCTCTGCCGCCTCTGCAAGACCTTTCCGAACCGTTCGGAGAGCGTTTTCGCCGTTTCTCCCACGACTTGCCCCGAAAAGACATTACCGACGGTGTTCATCACGACTTTGGCCTCCTTGTCCCCATAGTCGCGCGTGAGCTGCGAGAAATCCTGAAAGCCCAAACAGACGGCGACCTTGTTGCTTCGCGCCGTGGCGATCAGGTTATCCAGCCCCTTAAAATAGATAGTCGGCAGCTCGTCGATGATGACCGACGATTTAAGCATCCCTTTTTTATTGATCAGCTTTACGATACGGCTATTATATAATCCGAGTGCCGCGCCGTAAATGTTTTGGCGGTCGGGGTTATTGCCTACGACCAAGATTTTCGGCTCCTGCGGGTTGTTGATGTCGAGGGTAAATTCGCTGTCCGACATCACCCAATAAAGCTGCGGCGAAATCATCCTTGAAAGGGGGATTTTCGCCGATGCAATCTGGCCTTGCAATTGCTCCGCCGCGCCTCCGAGCCAAGCGTCCATAAAGGGCGAAAGATAGTTTTCGAGTTCGGGGTAAGAGGTCAGGATCGGGAAAATATCTTCGTACCGACGGTTCAGAAATTCCACTGCATGCGGGAATGTGCAATACTTGCCGTTTTGGTAAATTTTCAAATACCAAATAATTGATGCAAAGAGAATTATCGGTGATTCCACGAAGAAATCGCCCTGCTTCTGCACCCACGTCTTATTGAGGTTAAGCATGATGGTGTAGGCACTCTCGTAGGCGTCGGTTATATCCTCCATAAAGTCGGGGTGGATGGGGTTGCAGCGGTGCGAGCGGCGCGGATCGTCGAAATTGATAACATAGAATTTCGGCTTCACCTTGTACCCGTCCAAGTGGTTCAGCAGGTGGTTGTAGGCAATGGTCGAGAGGTCGGGAAACTTAAAATCATAGCAGTACATCGAAAAACCCTTTTCGATTTGCTGTTTGATAAAGTTATTGACCACTGCATAGGATTTTCCGCTGCCCGGCGTGCCTAATACGATGCTCGCGCGGAACGGATTAACGACGTTGATCCAACCCTCGTTCCACCGCTTGCGGTAGTAGAAACGGGTGGGCAGGTTCACGGAGTATTCGTTCGTCAAAAGGCGCGTTTCCTGTTGGAACGATTCGTTCTCGTTGTTGAACGGATCGTCCATCAGGTTGTTTTTCAAAAGGCGGCTCATCCACAACCCGCCCATCAAAAGACAGACGTACCCGGCGGCCATCGTTGCGATGTAGAGCAGCGTCGTCGCCATGAGCGGCAGCGGCAGAGCCAGCAACCACCAATTCAGGAAGAACAGGATGAAGCCCGCCACGAGTGCCGTGCCGATACGCGGCCACGTGATTTTCTCGTCTTTTACGCCCGTCGTACCCAAGCACGAAAGGGCGAGCAGTACAACGGCAAAGAGCTTCGTGTAGAGTATGGAGTGGAACAGGTGTGCCGTGCGGTCGAAATTCATCAGAATCTTATCCACCACACCGATATTCACGCCCCATGAGAGTATCGCTTCGTAGCAATACCAATAGACGTTCATCACGACTAACAATATACTTACGGCACGCAGAAAATCCATGATTTTCGCCAATGCCCTCAAATCATCTTCTTGTTGCATAATTCTTAAATTTTTAGGTTGAACTTCGTTCTTCATTTGCTCCACTCGGCATAATCCGGACAAGTCCGGTTCTGCCCTCGTTTATCGCAAATGTTGCTTCTTCTTTTTCTTTTTTCGTCGCTGCATCTCGCGCATAAAGGCTTGTTCCTCGGCGTCCGTTCCCTGCGTGTCGGCGGAGAACAGCCCCAGACCGCCGCCCGCCGCTTCGTCGTAAAGGGAGGATTGCGCCGGAGCGTTTGCCGTTTCTGCCTGCTGCGGGAGCGTAATCGGGAGCGGTATGCCTGCCGCCGGAGGTGCGAAATGCTCCTGCAAGGCATTCGCGGAAAGCTCCTTGCCCAGACGGGAACCGTTCACGACACACCCCGTGCGGTGGTCGATGAACGTCGCGCCATAGATGCGCCCCGTGTCGGTTTCACGCAGCACGATGTCCACCCCTTTGGCTTTCATCAGGGCGATAAACTCCGCGCGGTCTTTCGTCCGGCGCAGGGCGGCGAATGCCGTCGCTTTGGTCATGTCGGCGAGCTTGCGCTCCTTGATCTGTTCCTTACTTGCGGCGCACCACCGCTCGAACGCCTCGTACCCGTACCGCTTGCCGAAGCGGGAGGCTTTGAGCGGCGTGCCGATCTTCCCTCCTTTGCCGTCGGTGGCGGAATAGACGAAGCCGCGATACTCCCTGCCGCGCACCTCGCCCCGGCACTCCTCGACGGTAAGGTTGTAGAGCGAGAGCAGGGCGCGGTACTCTCCGAGCGTCTGGAACCTGTACCTGCCGGATATGCCTTTCAGCACGTTGCCGACCTGCCGTTTCACGTCGCCCGCCGCTGCATCCACCGCCCGGAGCGGCTCTGCTTGCGTCTGCCGCTTGCGTTCAGCAGGATGCAGCCCGTACTGCTGCTCCAATGCGCGGGTAATGTTCTTGCTGCGGCGACGGATGAAGCTGTCGCCGATCTTGCGTCCCGCCTCGTCCACCGCGAGCGTTACGATATGCAGGTGGTGGCGGTCAATGTCCTCGTGTTTGAACACGGCATAGGGCTGGTTGCCGTAACCGAGCCGTGCGAGGTACTCCTCGGCAATAGCCGTCAGCTCCGCATCGGTCAGACGGTCGTCGGGATGCGGATTGAGGGAGATATGCACCACGGGCTTCGACGTGCGTACCTGCTCCGGCAGGTAGCGGGCGAAGTCCTCCGCAGCCTGCCGGATGTCGAGGCGTCCCGTCCCCTCGTCGAAGATTTTGTGCGTGGCAAGCAGGCGTCCCTGCCCCTCGTTTATCTTCTCGCCGTTGTAGGCCAACGCCCCGTAAAGGGAGTTTCCTACGTTAATTTTGGCAACCATTGCTGCTGAAATTCGTGGGTTAAGTCGAGAATTTGGCGGCTCAAAGCGGCCAATTCGACCGTCGATTTCTCCAATTTGAAAAGCAGAGCCATCGCCTTTTTCTCCGAAAAGCGGCTTTTCAACTCCTTTACGGTCTGGTTGTAATTCACCCCGACGGCCCGGTATTGAGCGTGCAGGGAGGAGAGGCGGGTGTAATAATCGACGAGCGTTTTATCGACTTTCAGCACGCGAAATTCGGCTCCGAAGACGCGGGCTTTGATAAAAACCGCTTTCGCATAGACGCCCGACTGCTCGTACATCGTAAGGAACCGGGCGTATTCCTCGTCCGTGAAGCGCACCATTACTTGGTGGCTGGCCTTGTCGGGTTTGGGCGGCTTGCCCCCGACATTTCTTCTTTTTTCATTCATACTAATGTAGATTTAGTGGTTGCGCGACATAAGCCACCACACCCCGACCAACCGCAGGTTCGAGATCAGGGCTGCCCGACTTCGGAGGGACAGCCCCGCCCCCTGCAAGGGCAAGGTTTTCGGGAGTAACCCGAAAAGTATCGAGTTACTCGATACACACCTTGCTATGTTCTGACGAACATAAAAATCCGTCCGAAGACGGATTGCGGGGGAACCGATCACACGCCGCAGCGGTAAGCCCGTGGTGCGCCCTGTCGCTTGGGGGCAAAGGTAGAGGCTTCGGGGGCGGCTTTTCCGAGGCCGAAAACGCCAAACGCTGCCATTCCGACGCCACAAGCTGCCACCTGCAGCCGAAGCCGTACAAGTGCCGTTTTTTCCTTGTTTATTTGCCATACGAACCAACGCAGGGCGGTTGGTCGGGACAGACGGATGTCGTACAAAACCGACCGACGGACAGCCGGACAATCCGTGCGACATACGTACGTCGGATGAACGGTTGTAACCGCCCGTCCAACGTCGCAACCAACCAACGTCGGATTGTCGGAACGTTGAGCTGTTAGCCGGTATATGCGTCCGCAACTGCGGCGATGCGCTGGGCTGACGGTAGGAACGGATGTATGCAGAAACAGATAATTCAATGTATAACGATTAAAATGTACAACGGTATGAACAAACCAACTTATGTAGCTTTCTCCACGCAGAAAGGAGGAGCCGGAAAAACGACCATCACGGTGCTGGTCGCAAGTTACCTGCACTACGTCAAGGGACACAACGTCGCAATTGTCGATTGCGACTTCCCGCAGTACAGTATCCACGATATGCGCAGGCGCGACATGGATATGACAATGAAGGACGACCACTACAAGGCGATGGCCTACGAGCAGTTCAAACGCCTTGCGAAAAAAGCCTATCCGATAGTGTGCAGCAAACCGGGCGACGCGCCGGACACAGCGGCGCGGCTTACCGAAACGGGAGCACCGCTGGATTTTGTCTTTTTTGACCTGCCGGGCACGATCAATAATCCGAGCGTGGTGAAAACCATCGCCGCGATGGATTATATTTTCTGCCCCATTGCCGCCGACCGGGTGGTAATGACAAGCTCCATGCAGTTCGCCACCGTTATCAACGAACACATGATCAGTACGGGCAAAACCAATATCAAAGGGTTGCACCTGCTGTGGAACATGGTGGACGGACGCGAAAAGACGGAGCTTTACGCTGCCTATGAAAAAATCTGTGCGGAGCTGGCACTCCCGATTCTCAAAACCTTTCTGCCGGACAGCAAGCGGTTCCGCAAGGAGGCCGCCACGGAACGAAAGGCGGTGTTCCGCTCGACGCTCTTTCCGGCGGATAAATCCCTCGTGCGGGGCAGCAACCTCGATGCGCTTGTCGATGAAATATTAACCATCATAAAGCAATAAGGTATGGCGAAGAAGACGAGTATCGAGGGTATCGACGAGAATTTCATCATCAATTCGTTCCGGCAGGACGACATAACGATCCCGCCCGCAGCACGGGCAACGGACGCTGTAACCGATGAAGCGGCGGAAAGCTCCATCCCTGAACCCGAAACAACGGCATTAGAGGAAAAGGACGAACCGCGCCGCCGCAAACCCAAAAACAAGGACGCGGATTACGGGACGCTCTTTCTAAAAGAAGCGACTATACCTGCAAGAATGGGAAAGACGGTGTATATACGCAAGGAGTATCACGAACGGATACAACTGATCCTGCGGGTTATCGGCAAAGGCGAAGTGTCGCTGTTCAGTTACATAGACAATGTGCTGGCGCACCACTTCGACACGTACCAAGAGGAGATAAAAAAACGGTATGCGCTGAACAACAACATTTTCTAACGAATATAAAAAGGATAATCATGAGCAAACGAAATTATTTCGGGCCTCCATTCGAGGAGTTGCCGGAAGCAAAAGCCGCCGACTACCGGGGCAGGTATCTCAAACGCAACGAGATCAAAACGCGCCAATGCGTCTATATCAGCAGGGAGATTCACAGCAAGATTTCCAAAATCGTAAATATCCTCGCCACCGAGCAAGGCATTTCCATCGGTGGTTATATTGACACGGTACTCGCTCAACACCTCAAAGAGCATCGGGACGCAATCAACACGCTGTATAAGAAACAACATAAAAATTTGATTTAGTATGATCTGGAAGAAATGGAACAGGAGTGCGGTGAAAAAAGAGTACCGCTCACGTTATTTGAAAAAAGCCGATACGATTGCCCGTCAGGGAAAGTTAGTCTATGTACGGGAGGAGTATCACGAGCGGATACGGCGTATCGCCCGTGTCATCGGCGGCGACGATGTTACGCTGTTCAGCTACATCGACAACGTGCTGGCGGAGCATTTCGCCGCTAACAAGGAGGTTATCTCCGCACTTTACGACGAACATAACCGTCCAATCTTTTAGCCTATGGAAACGCTCTTGGTATGCCTGCTCGCAGGTTATGGCGTATGGCTGGCGGCGTATCTGCTTTGGGAGAAACGGCAGCGGAAACGACCGACGCCGCAGGCCAATGTCCCGCCGCCGACGCGCCCGGACGATGTGCCGGATATTGTGGGCAAAAGCAGCTTCCGCATGAAGCCGACAACGCCAAACGATGCCATTCCGACGCCACAAGCTGCCACGGAAAGCGGAAATGAAAAACCGATTGGAAATGTGCCTACATTCGCCCCGGAAACCGGAAACACCCCCTCGGCGCGTATTCCCGACGACAAGCTGGACGAGGCGTTCGAGCATCTGGAAATTCCCGATGTGCCGCTCGAATACGAGGACGACGACGAGCCGGAGGAGGCTATGGACGAGGAGATGCCGCTCGCGGCAGGTCGTGCGGGTTACGCCTCCGGTGTGAGCTTCGAGGAGATCGACCGGGCGGTGAAAACCGCCACCGACACCTCGGCGACCGAGAGGGAGCGCAGGCAGGCCGGGCAGGTCTTCGGACGAATCGAGGGAACGGAGCTGTTCGACCGCCTCGTGAACAGCTCCGCCTCCGTCGGGGAGAAAATAACGGGGTTGATGGACTACTATTTAAGTCAGCCGCTCTCCAATGACGGGGATGCTGGTACGGTAGCACTCCAACTCCCAAACGGAACCGATGCGCCGGAGGAGATGGCCGGGTTCGACATTCGGGATTTTGTATAACGATTAAAAACGAACAAGCGATGAAAGAGAAAGAGTACGGGTAGCTGCTCCCGCAGAAAAAGCAGACCACTAAATCCACAAGTAAAAATCAGTATCAACCCGCCGGGCGGCCTATCCAACCGTCCGGCACAATTCAAGAACAATTTATGACGAAGAAACATTTTCTTTTCTCGGCAGCCCTCCTTATGGCTGCATCCTCGGCCTTTGCACAGGGCAACGGCCTTTCGGGTATCAACGAAGCTACGAGCATGGTAACCAGCTACTTCGATCCGGCCACGAAGCTGATCTACGCCATCGGCGCGGTCGTGGGATTGATCGGCGGCGTCAAGGTGTACGGCAAGTTCTCGTCGGGCGATCCCGACACGTCGAAGACCGCCGCCTCGTGGTTCGGCGCGTGCATTTTCCTGATCGTGGCGGCAACCATCCTGCGTTCGTTCTTCCTCTAATCGCGGCGAGCTATGGCAGAATACCCTATCAACAAGGGGATCGGCCGCTCGGTTGAGTTCAAGGGATTAAAGGCGCAGTACCTTTTCATTTTCTGCGGAGGTCTGCTCGCCTTGTTCGTCCTGTTCGTCATCCTGTACATGGTTGGTATCAACCAATGGTTCTGTATCGGCTTCGGGGTGGTGTCAGCCTCCGTCCTCGTGTGGCAGACATTCGCCTTGAATGCCCGGTACGGCGAACACGGACTGATGAAGCTGGGCGCACAGCGCAGCCGTCCCCGATACCTACTCAACCGCCGCCGTATCACCCGATTATTCCATAAGTCGGGCTGCACCTCGGAAAAGCAAATAGATTCGCTTTCCACTCGGTTTGCACCGACTTTTACCCAAAAAAAAGAAGAAGAATGAGAAATACACTTAAAGCTACGACGCTCGAATCGAAATTCCCGCTGCTGGCCGTTGAGGAGGGTTGCATCCTCTCCAAAGACGCGGATATTACGGTGGCGTTCGAGGTGGAGTTGCCAGAGTTGTACACTGTCACCTCCGCCGAGTACGAGGCCATACATGCCGCGTGGTGCAAGGCGATCCGCGTGCTGCCCGATTTCAGCATCGTGCATAAGCAGGATTGGTTCGTGCGCGAGCAGTACCGCCCGGAACTGCAAAAGGAGGAAATGAGTTTTTTAAACCGTTCGTTCGAGCGGCATTTCAACGAACGTCCGTACCTCGACCATACGTGCTACCTGTTCCTGACGAAGACGACCAAAGAGCGGAGCCGCCGACAGAGCAATTGGAACACGCTCTGCCGGGGGCATATCATCCCCAAAGAGATACGCGACAAGGACGCTGCGGCCAAGTTCATCGAAGCCACGGAGCAGTTCGAGCGCATCATGAACGATTCGGGCTTCATCCGCCTGCGCCGCCTGACCTCGGACGAGATTACCGGAACGGCGACCGAAGCCGGATTGGTGGAGAAATACTTTTCTCTTTCACCGGAAAACACGACCTGTTTGCAGGACATCGCCCTCTCTGCGGACGAGATGCGCGTGGGCGACAATATCCTCTGCCTGCATACGCTTTCCGATGCGGAGGACATGCCCTCCGCCGTGGCGACCGACACCCGCTACGAGAAGCTCTCGACCGACCGGAGCGACTGCCGCCTGTCGTTCGCCTCGCCCGTTGGGTTGCTCCTGTCGTGCAACCATATCTACAACCAATACGTGCTGATCGACAACAGCGAGGAGAATTTGCAGCGTTTCGAGAAAAGTGCCCGCAACATGCAGTCGCTCTCGCGCTACTCGCGCTCCAACCAAATCAACAAGGAGTGGATCGACGAGTACCTGAACGAAGCGCACAGCCTCGGCCTCACGTCCGTCCGTGCCCACTTCAACGTCATGGCGTGGTCGGACGACCGGGAGGAGCTGAAGCGCATCAAGAACGACACGGGCTCGCAGCTCGCGGCAATGGAGTGTACCCCGCGCCATAACACGACCGACTGCCCCACGCTGTTCTGGGCGGCCATACCGGGCAATGAGGCCGACTTCCCCGCCGAGGAGAGTTTTTTCACGTTCATCGAGCAGGCGGTATGCCTCTTTACGGAGGAAACCAACTACCGCTCGTCGCTCTCGCCGTTTGGAATCAAGATGGTCGATAGACTGACGGGGAAGCCGCTGCATCTGGACATCAGCGACCTGCCGATGAAGCGCGGAACAATTACAAACAGAAATAAATTCATCTTGGGGCCGAGCGGTTCGGGGAAATCCTTTTTCACCAACCATCTCACACGGCAATATTATGAACAGGGAACGCATATCGTTTTGATCGACACCGGAAACAGCTATCAGGGATTGTGCGAGATGATCCGCCGCAAAACGGGCGGCGAGGACGGCGTATATTTCACCTATACCGACGAAACGCCGATAGCGTTCAACCCTTTCTATACGGACGACAAGGTGTTCGACATCGAAAAGCGGGAGAGCATCAAAACGCTGCTGCTCACGCTCTGGAAGAAAGACACCGAGCCTGCCACCCGTGCCGAGGAGGTCGCCCTCTCGAACGCCGTCGCGCTCTACATCGAGCGCATCAAGCGGGATACAAGCGTGGAGCCGTCGTTCAACACGTTCTACGAGTTCGTGAAAACCGACTACCGCTCGGTGCTGGAGGAAAAGAAAGTGCGGGAAAAGGACTTCGACCTCGCGGGCTTTCTCAACGTGCTGGAGCCGTACTATCGCGGCGGGGAGTACGACTACCTGCTGAACAGCGACAAGCAGTTAGACCTGCTGCAAAAGCGGTTTATCGTCTTCGAGAACGACGCCATCAAAGACCATCCGATTCTCTTTCCGGTAACGACGATTATCATCATGGAGCTGTTCATCAACAAAATGCGCCGTCTGAAAGGCATCCGCAAGATGATATTGATCGAGGAAGCGTGGAAAGCCATCGCCTCGGCGAACATGGCCTCCTACATCAAGTACCTCTACAAGACCGTCCGTAAGTTCTACGGCGAGGCCGTCGTGGTTACGCAGGAGGTGGACGACATCATCGCCTCGCCGATTGTCAAGGAATCCATCATCAACAACTCGGATTGTAAAATCCTGCTCGACCAGCGCAAGTACATGAACAAGTTCGACCAGATACAGGCGTTGCTCGGACTGACGGACAAGGAGAAAGGGCAAATCCTTTCCATCAACATGGCCAACCACCCGTCGCGGCTCTACAAGGAGGTGTGGATCGGATTGGGCGGCACGCAGTCGGCGGTCTATGCCACCGAGGTTAGCGGCGAAGAATATCTGGCGTTCACGACGGAAGAAACCGAGAAAATGGAGGTCTATGCCCTTGCCGAAAAGTTGGGCGGCGACATCGAGGCGGCGATCCGGCAGCTTGCCGAGCGTCGCCGGAGTAAGAATTAATCATCATTAAATCAAGAAAGACTATGAGTATCAATAAACAACGGCTGCTCACGTTGAGCGGCTATCTGGTGGGTGTGGCGGCTCTGATGCTGCAAGCCTGCACCGAGGTAAAGGAAATGGATTGCAGCAAGCTCTGCGGCAATTGGGTGAGCGTACAGGGCAAGCCCGACGTGCTGATCTTCCGCGAGGGCGACGCCTACAAGGTTACGGTGTTCAAGCGCAGCGGCCTCCGCCGCCGTCTGAAGCCCGCAACCTACCTGCTGCGCGAGGAGGAGGGCAACCTCTTTATCCATACGGGCTACCGCATCGACATCGCCTACAACGAGGCGACGGACGTGCTGACCTTTTCGCCGCACGGCGACTACATCCGCGCCAGCGAAAAACAATAACCACCACTAAATCCACAAGAGAATGAAACAAAGAATCCTTATGCTTTTCAGCGCGTGCCTGCTCCTTGCGGGCACGGCGCGGGCGCAGTGGGTTGTCAGCGATCCGGGCAACCTCGCGCAAGGCATTATCAATGCCTCGAAAAACATCATCCATACCTCGAAGACGGCGGCCAATATGGTGTCGAACTTTCAGGAAACGGTGAAGATCTACGAGCAGGGCAAAAAATATTACGATGCCCTTAAATCGGTGAACAACCTCGTCAAAGACGCTATCAAGGTCAAGAACACCATCCTGCTGATCGGGGACATCTCGGACATCTACGTGACGAATTTCCAATTGATGCTCCGCGACGAGAATTACACCCCCGAAGAATTGTCGGCCATAGCGTTCGGCTATACGAAACTCTTGGAGGAGAGCAACAACGTCCTCAAAGAGATGAAAGACGTGGTGAACATCACCACCCTGCAAATGACCGACAAGGAGCGCATGGACGTGGTGGACAGGTGCTACAACCGGGTGCGGCGATACCGCAATCTGGTGATGTACTACACCAACAAAAACATCTCGGTGAGCTACCTGCGCTCACGCAAGAAGAACGACATGGACAGGGTGCTGGCTCTCTACGGCAGCCGCAACGAACGCTATTGGTAACCATAACCCGAAACGCTTATGATGTTAATGACCATAGAGTTCGACAACCTGCACACCATCCTGCGCTCGCTCTATCAGGAAATGATGCCGCTCTGCTCCAACATGGCGGGCGTGGCGAAAGGCATCGCTGGGCTGGGTGCGCTGTTCTATGTGGCTGTGCGCGTGTGGCAGTCGCTCGCCCGCGCCGAAGCCATCGACGTGTACCCCCTGCTGCGGCCTTTTGCCGTGGGATTCTGTATCATGTTCTTTCCGACGTTCGTCCTCGGCACGATCAACGGGGTGTTAAGCCCCGTGGTGCAGGGCACGAACCGGATGCTCGAATCGCAGACGATGGATATGAACAAGTACCGCGAGCAGAAAGACAAGCTCGAATACGAGGCGATGATGCGCAACCCCGAAACGGCCTATCTGGTGAGCAACGAGGAGTTCGACCGCCAGTTAGAAGAATTGGGCTGGTCGCCCGGCGACATGATTACGATGGCCGGAATGTATATCGAGCGGGGCATGTACAACATGAAAAAGTCCATCCGCGACTTTTTCCGTGAGGTGCTGGAGCTGTTGTTCGCCGCTGCCGCGCTGCTGATCGACACCCTGCGGACGTTCTTTTTGATCGTCCTGTCGATTCTCGGCCCGATAGCGTTCGCCATCTCCGTCTGGGACGGCTTTCACTCCACGCTCACGCAGTGGGTGTGCCGCTACGTGCAAATCTACCTGTGGCTGCCCGTGGCCGACCTGTTCAGTACCATATTGGCGAAGATTCAGGTGTTGATGCTCCAGAACGATATTTCGGAGTTGCAGAATAATCCGAATTTCTCGCTCGAAGCCTCCAACGGCGTCTATATCGTGTTCCTGATTATCGGCATTATCGGGTATTTCACGATTCCGACCGTCGCGGGGTGGATCATTCAGGCCGGAGGTTCGGGAAGCTACGGACGTGCCGTCACGCAGCTCGCCGGACGGGGAGCCGGTATCGCGGGCGGCGTGGCCG